>Ga0116227_10002968_pt1 | contig 38110 bp, 31 predicted proteins | sample S1TSphgellanicum_FD_89693 | JGI IMG/M metagenome (GOLD analysis project Ga0116227, IMG submission 89693) | Host-associated microbial communities from peat moss isolated from Minnesota, USA - S1T2_Fb - Sphagnum magellanicum MG | ecosystem: Host-associated > Plants > Peat moss > Unclassified...
GAAAGAAAGGGAATCATTATGTAAAAGGAAATTATTAACCAGAAAAAAAAAACACCCAAAAAAGAAAAAAAAAAAAAAAAAAAAAAAAAAAATCCAAAGGAAAAGAGCACCAAAAGGAAGAAGCCAAGTGTGAATGTGTGAAATGAAACTAGTTGAGTGAGAGTGAAAATCAGCCCACAAAAAGGGTTTTGAAACTTGGCCCGCAATCTTGAGTGAGAAAAACCAGGATTTTCAATAAGCCATACCATGAATCATCGTCTAGTATGGAGAGTGATGACTTCATCAATGAAGCTAAATTTTTGCAACATGCCTATGACTCAGAAAGCTAATGAAAAATCCTTCAAAGGATATCCCTTTATGCCATTGTTGTAGTATCTACTATTATGCTACAAACAAACATTCCACGACACCTTTGCAATTTGACAAAGTATCAGAGCTTGTGCGGCACAACTTCCAGTTCTTGCCCCCATGTACTTGCCTGGAAAATTGTGACTACCCACGTGAAGGAACCCAGCATCACAACCACGCAGCCAGGAACACCAAAAAGTTTGGGTATCGAAAAAGAGTATATCCATCAAGAAAGTAGGCAATTCAAATTGGAAGAGGAGGAATTGTGTGTTTGGATGGCCTCATGGTGTACATAAGTTTGTTTGTAGTAAGTACTCAAGTCCAACCCCACCAGCAATTATTTGCTCCCCCCTTTGCTTTTTCTTTCCAGGCAAAAGAAAGCCAAACAGCATCATGCCTTGGGGATCAAGGATTTTGTGGGCTTACATAACCAATCACCCATCAAGAGCTGATGCTGATGCTCCTGCTTCTGCAGATCACTCCAAAACCTGGGAGAAGAAGAGACATGGTAGCAACAAAAAGAGCATAAAAACTGCAAGTACGTACTACTTGCACGCCCCCCAGATTTGCTTGTCAGCAGCTGTTGTTATTGTTGTTATTATTAGTGGGTCAGATATGCCTGATGCATCAAGGTATCATCACATGGCATATACCACAAGCATATTGCTTTACAAATCTTGCACTTCACTTGCACAAATGACATTTTTCAACTTGTGACTATCATAGTACCTGGGCTTTTTTTTCAGAAATGTTGAAATTTCCCCCAAGAAAACAATTACTTTCAGAAGTGTTTAAATTTTGTCTGAAGGAAAATAAAGAATGTGATGGAATACGGAGGAATATATCATTTGTCAAAATGGAAGTCTCAAAATTAATTGATTATTCGACAAACATGTGTTGGAGTGACCATGGTACTATAATAATGAAGTTTAGACCTTGTGTCACAAAGTAATTCATTTTCTAAAGCTTATTCAAGCATACAGCACTCAGAGAAATTTTCTGGTGCGTTTGGAAGGCACCCTATGTCCATGTATATCCTTCCTTGAAAAGAGGAGGGATCTTAAATCTTATCTCTACTCCTTAAGAGTGAGAGGAAAATTTGCCTACTTATAGGTGTAAGATCCCTTGCACTCTTAAGAAGGGGTGTTGTAACAACCATCCTCCTCCTGGGACTCCTAATCTACATATGTTTAAGTTCATTATAATGTACACCTCATGCTTCATTATGGGTAAAGCCCACTCCTGATCTACTACATGATAATGGAGGCCTTGTGCTTTATGATGGGTAGAGCTCATGAGTGCGGGCACAACATTCCCCAAATGCTGGGGTAGGCTTGCCTACAATCCCAAAATGCAGGGCTAGACTTGGCTATCACCTTGTCCTAAATTGGATAAAGTCCTTGGGTGAGGGCACAATCCCAAATTGTGGAGCTGGACAACTTAGTTCTAGGGCTAGCAGTGAACCACAATGCCAGTGACTGGATTTCTAGTGTTGGTTTCTTGTCAGCAGCAATTCACATCACAACCATGTGAAAATACCAAAAAATGGCAATTGGGAGGACATGGCTGAGTGGCAAGTAGCGACAAGGTCTGTCTAACCAATGGCCATTATCTGATGTAATCAGCACTGGGGAGAGATTCTGCCATATCATTAGGAAGTTTGTAGACTATTTGCTATATTTCACAATGTTCTATGTGCCCAGTCACTGCATTTGAGAGAGCAGTTGAACCTAAGAGGTTTAGAGTGAAGGGTGGAATCTCTAATGAGTGACAATTACAGCTATTGAAAAGACCCACCTCCTACCATATACAATAAAAGAGGGTGGGAAAATCACTTGAAGCCTTATCCTTGTTGCCCTCTTGTGCACTGTCTGGTCCACTATGCACTGGAATGTATGTAAGGCAAAGATTAGTATTTTCAACTCATTGAGTCTATGAGTCAAACATTGTGCATTATCCAAAGGGAAGGAGAGAATGGCAGCAATATTCAAATTCTATTGAAAGCGTTACAGTCCCAAACTCTTTTGTCAGCAACAGCAAGTTTTGCAGCAACAGGATTAGAATAGCGCATATACAGCAGTGTCACAAACCTGCACCACCTATTGGCTCAAATCAAGACTTCTTTAAGTACTTTTGCTGCTCAATAAAGGAAGACAGATCTGAACACTAATTGATGTGGCACTTGGAACATCCATTAGGTGTGCAGACAAACCTGTTGTCCCCTGCATTACTACTGCCTACAACTCTCTGATCCTCAAAGTTGTGCAACAAGCAATGGATGATCTCCTCAGGAGACACAGCAGCCAGCAATAAGCAAACTCCATTTGGCACTCACCATATTCTACCCACATTATCATCCACCAACCAAGTGGAGATCAGACATGCACCCTGCCCATCTTTTGCACAAGATGAGCAAGAAACTGCACATAGGGCTGCAAAAATCAACTTAATGAGGAGATGGCACTCCTCTGATGCGGTGCCTCAGTTCAAGATGTCTTGAACAATCTTGTGCAGCAACCCTGGCCTTCTTTTGTATAGAGAGAACCCAAATATCATCGTAAAGGTTCAAGCATTCAGAGCATGCCTACATGACAATTAGCAAAATGCCAGGAACCTGAAGAAGAAGGCACCTGCAATTGCTGGGGGCCATGGTTACAGTCATCCACAACACACTGCCACACACCCGTGGAGAGGAAGAGGGGCTCCAGGGGGTCTGATCCTTCCAGCTACTCCTAAAAGCAGGAGCTGTGCCTTTCAGCATCTACTAAATCTTTCCAGAAAAACCAACATCCTGCACAAATCAACCACAGCAAAACCAACCTGAGTTTTTTTCCTTGATGTGTACAGATGCAACAAAACCCTCTGCAGAGGAAAACAGTTCAATAGATTAAGCATGGGATGATGGTGTCTTCTGACCATTTTTTATTCCTGTTGAGAACGTGCATTGCCATTCAGATGATCACCTTGGAGGATAAAGAAGTACCTATGGGAGTAGTAACACAACAACAACAACAACAAGAGCATGCTGTTGTTGCCTTGATAGAAGACCTCATCCGTCAGCAGAGTTTCAAGGGCTTGCACATGTCCATAGATTTCCTGCTTCTTGAACTCCACACCAACACAATGCATCATCCTCCGAAGCAGCAGCAGCAGCTGCTGCAAAATTCTTCATCTTCTGCACTAGGGTGAGGTCTGACAACCTTGAAATGCTTGTCGACGCTGTGCATGCTGCGTTTCGAGAAGTGTTTGCTTTCTCCATATCAGAAAATGTTTACCATGATGAAGTAGCATCTGGTGATGAAAGCTTCCTCTGATGATGGGTCTCCCCAACCAATTCTCGCGCTCCCTTAACCCCTAAACCCTTTCGCTTCTTCTCGGGTTGCAAGGTTCACAGAAGAAGAGAAGAGAGGGAATGCAAAGCAGCAAGGTGAAGCTTTTGGCAATAACACCTGAGATACTACTGAAGCAGATGCTGTTGCCGCTGCTCTGCTGAATCCATCTTCCTGCTGGGTGCTTGAAGCAAAGACAGAAATATACAAACCCTAAACCCTAATCCTAAACCCTAATCCCTTTCGATTCTTGTCGGGTTCCAAGGTTCACAGAAGAAGAGAGAAGAGAGGGAATGCAAACCACCAAGGTGAAGCTTTCGGCAATAACACCTGAGATACTACTGAAGCAAATGCTGCTGCTACTGCCGCTGCTGAATCCATCTTCGTGTTGGTTGCTTGAAGGAAAGACAGACAAAGGCAATATTGAAGAAGAACAGGAGACAGACCTACAGACAGTAGTGGGAGGAAGAAAGGAAGAAAGAAAGGATGATGGAGAGCGAGAAGGAAGCGAAGGAAGCGATTGAGTTAATCCACGGCCTACCTCCTCTGCTCAAAACGTCGTTGGGAAATGCCTTCTTTGAGAGCAATGTGTTGCAGAAGGTGGATGACATGAGGTCCTGGTGCGATGCTTACTTGAATGATCTTCGCGCTACTCTCCACAGTACGCCCACAAAACCCTCTCTCTCTATCTCTCTCTCTCCATCGACGCTCTATCCCTTTGATCATCACCAGATCCGCAGAACTAGATCCTGAGGACATCTGTTTCTGAGGATATGGGTTTGTTTCTTCCTAGAACTACAAGGGAGAGACAACTTCTTGGGTGTCTGTCTGTCTGTCTGATCCCAAGATTGACTCAATGGCAGAGAAAGACATGGCAAGGGGTCTGGTATCTGGAAACCAGTTGATGATTCAAAAGAACAAGAACAATAATCTGATAGTTCAGGGGGATCCATCACAGCTGCTAATGGAAGATCTAGAGTTGTAGTACACATTGTTAACATTCAGCTCTCAATTTTGTGTGTGTGTGTGTATGTGTGCGTGTGCAGAGTTGCTTCAACAAGAGGAACAGAAAAGGCAGGAAGTGCTTGCTGCACAGGTGAATGGGAAGAGTGAGGAACTGGAATTGACACAACAGATGCTCTCAGAGCTTCTTTGCCAAGAGGATGAAGTGCGATTGGCTATCAGATTAGTACCTCCTCCATTCTTCTCTCACATTCTGTGTGTTCTCAGCATTGAGATCACATCCATATTCTAGATTACATTGTAGTTGTCTGGAGAGGTGTATATCAAGTTTTCTTTGAAGAAATCAGCTTGTGGACTTAGGGTTTTGTGGAGAGAAGAATGCCTTTTGTGCAGAAGGTGCTACTCAATCTCTCACTCTCGTGCCTTGGGTGCACAATTTTTATGTGCCCAAACCCTATCGGATCAAGTTTTTTTCTCTGTTGTCCTGTGCTACCTTGCTCATTGCAGTTTTGTTTCTCTCTCTCTCTCATGTGCAATTTTTCTTTGCAAAGCTTGGGCTGAAATAACCCCTCTTTTCCTGATCGCATTGAGAATGCTCAAAGTCACAAGAATGGGTAAGCTTTCTTGTTAAGGCTGCTGGAAATGATCCAAATTCGGGTGACTATATATATACTGCTGATAATCTAGGTTTGGTGGTGATGTTCATGCACATCTGTTATCGAGGACTTGGATGCATTGTCTGAGCAAGAACGATCTGTCAAGGCCCAAATGGCTGCACTTACCACAGAGGAGACCCGTCTAAAGTATGTGTGTTCCTTAGTGCTTCCCTAACCCCCCACTTTCTTTAGGTTACAAAAGCAAAAGTGGGTCACATCAAAAGTGGGTTTGTCTCTGCTGGTCGTAGTGGGTCTGGAGCTGGTTGGTAGCTATTTTTCCCAATTCAGGAGTTGTTGCAATATATGATATAAAACAAATGCTGCATGAAGATAACCAAGGTAGCTAGTTTTTTTTGCTTCAAATCAGGAGCTCAACTTTCAGGAGATACAAGAAACATATTAGCTTTCAAAGGTGTTGGTGCTATGGTTGCTGTAGTTTTGTTAATTGTTTGTATGTGCATTGCTTGAAATGGGTATTTTCCTTGGGGCATAGCAGTGCATTGAGAAAAGATGTGTCTGAATTCTAATTTCATGCTTGGGTACAACTGCTGCAGGAATGAGCTGTCATTATTCTCAACCATCACAAACATCATCCCTGACCTGTCAGAGAAACAGAAGTTTGTTGGCCGTATCCTTTTGCACTGCATACTGTTGCCTGTCCATGGCAAGACAGATAGGTAAGCTATGATTGCCTTGTTGGAGATTTTATTTGTTTTATTTTCTGCAATGATGAAAGACCAATGAATCACAAAGAAAGTGGGCACTGGTGTAATCAGATGGATTTTGAAGTAAATTTCATCTGGGTCAAATTTCCTTGACAAGGTAAAAGATCTTTTGGTTAAGGATGACATTTCCAAGATTTCACTCGACCCAGCAGAGATGTCACCATTTCAGATATCCAAGGCAGTATGGGATATGCTGTGAGCTGTTGTTCTGGGATGACGAAACAATCCAAGATTTGCACTCTGGCACTGCTGTCAAATTGATTGGCATGTGTTTGTCAGCATGAAGGGATGTCCCACCATAAACCTCAGGATCATCACTTTGCTCCACCAATTCTTCACCACTCTTCCAAGCAGAGAACGCAGCAGAGAAACATCATGTGTCAAGCTCTGAGGCATTTCTTGTTCGGCATGAAGTTTACTCTTCAAACTGAGTGTTGATTTGGAGTAGTAGCAAAATCAACTTACCATACCCTTGCTTTTTATCAGTCTTTCAGAGGTTTTGGGCTACAGATTTTGTCACTTTTTGATGCCTTCTGGTTGTCCTTTTTCTCTGCAAAGTAGGAGCTTCATAGATCCTGGAACAGTGAAGAGCATCCCGTATGTTGCCGCCTAACTGTGTAAGCTACCTTTCATCTTCTTTGATCCAGTTTTCTGGACATTTCCTGCTCAATTGCATGAAAATTGTTGTGAACTTTTTTTGATATGAGACATAAGTTGGAATGATCTGATATTGATAAGAGTATGTAACTTTGCAGATGAACAAATTCAACACAAGTAAAAGAATCAACATCATCTTTTTTGACTTGTTCCTGAGCCAATGTGGGCTGCTTCCACAGTTGATGGTGTGGTGTCTGTTCTCTTTCGCCACAGATGTACTACTATTTGGTCTGAGGGAAATTTATTATGGAATCGAGAAGCCCTGGCCATTCTGTTGAGTAAGGTGCCAGACGAGCCTGTTATGGCAAGCTAGGCAATGCAGCCAACATAATGTCGACCCTGACCATTCTGTTGGGTAAGGTGCCAGATTAGCCCATTTGGGCAATCTAGGTGACCCACCCAACATAATCGGCAAGTGTAAGGCCATTCCAGCACATTAAGATCTGGGGTGATGGAATCAACAATTTTAAAACGAAAAATCATGTTCAACAAACACAATTTGGTCACTGCTGGGTGCATGATCATCACCAAAAGATTATGTCACAGAATGTGGTTAAAAAAAGAAACATAATATGTCACCCCAGAACCTGGTGTACTATGAAGTGGTCAAGCCCTGCCCATTTTGGTCAGTAATGCGCCAGGTGAGCTCCTTAGGGCAAGTAATGGGTTGGGTGGGCTGATTCCATAACATAAGGTCTGGGTCCCAGACCTTAATGTTGATTTTATGTCAGATGTTCTTTTGTGATTACTAGTCCAGTGGAACTCATAAGGGGTCCATAGACTCCTCATGGAGTCATCATAGTCCATGACTCCATGAGGAGTCTACAGACTCCTTATGTCATAATGTTTACCCAACACTGAAGTAATACCTTGACAGAACATTTCACCCAAAAAAAATAAAATAAAATTTCAAAGAACAGATTTGAAAAAAAGGAAAACTAGGAAATATTTTGGGATATTCTCTTGAGGCATGGAATCTTGAAAATTAATTATTTTTTCAAAAGAAATGTGTTGATGCTGGAGTGCAGAAACTTAATTAAGTTCAGTGCCTGGTCTTCTTTGTCTGATCAAAAATAGTTTTGGACTCACCTTTGGCAGATCGGGCCCCATAGTCTAGTGGTTACGACATTGGACTTTGAATCCAAGAGCCCGAGTTCGAATCTCGGTGGGGCCTTTTTTTTCGAAATGTTTTTTCTTGTGTACTTACAAGATTTCACTCTTGCTCTTTGTAATGAGCGATTCTTGCAAACAACTTGCTGGAAATTCAAATTTACCCCGCCGAAAGTTTTCAACAGTCTTCTTTCTCATTTTCTTTTATTTCATACTCACTCTACTTTTATTGATAGAAAGAGCATACATTTGGGCCAACAGCACAGGCCACACTAGTAAGTATGATAAAAGAATTATACAGCTTTGGCAGAGTGCCAAACTTCATCAGACAAGAAACACTGGACCCAATGTGTGACTGAGATCTGGAGTGCTATGTGGGTATACACTGGATGCACATTCTCCATGAAGGTGCAGCCAATGGACAATGAATGCTTATTTTTCTCTGCATTAGATTGCTATTATACAATATTGTCAAAATATTGTTGTAATACAACACTTTGAGAAGGAATGGAAGTTAGAAAAGAACTACTTTTAAATCTTTGGCTCCTGAAGTGAAATTGAACCATGGCGCAAATGTAAGAGGAAGATTGAAAGTGAATCTTAGGCTTTCAGTACAAACCACAAAGCAAAACAGGACAAAAAGAGATTCCATGTAATGATCATTATATTTTAATCACAAACTATCAATACAATTGCACTTAAATATCCAAGTCCACAAAGCTTATACACTCTAAGGAACCACACTAAATGAAAAACCAACCATATGATGAACCCCAAGCTTTGGGTACAAATCATGCAGTAAAAGAACTACATGGATAGTACCCAAACCAAACATGTTAGTACAGTACTTGGAAATGTCAGAATGAACCCAACTCAGAAAGGGCTCAAATATACTGCACATCCAATAGAAAACCAGTAAATAAATTACAAAACAGATTGCTGTTTAGAATTGCCAGAAATCTAACCATCTTCCTCTAACCAGTTAAAAAATCAGGAGATAGATTACTTCCAAGAATTGGTGGTGTTAATGAAACACCATTTTTTAACAAACATATGTGCATGCAGAGCCAGGCTTTACTCTTCATCTGCACCTTTTCCAGCCTTGCCTGTACCAGCCGACTTCTTTGGAAGCAAGATGGAATGAATATTAGGAAGTACACCTCCATTCGCAATGGTAACCTGTCCAAGCAACCTGCTCAGCTCCTCATCGTTCCTCACAGCCAGCTGAATATGACGAGGCACAATCCTGGTTTTCTTGTTGTCTCGGGAAGCATTTCCAGCCAGCTCCAACACCTGTTTGGAAAATGGGAAACAAACTTCAAATTCCAGATAGCCCGAACAGGAATATCTGGAAGACCCGGAATAGGAACCCTACCCATAAAGGAGAAAAGATAGTCACAGCCAATTCTGCAAACTCTAGCAAGGATGCCACCAAATTTCATGTCATTCTAAAGCAGGAGCAAGAACTGGAAACAACAACAGAAGCAAACATCCATACCTCAGCGGCCAGATACTCAAGCACTGCCGCCAGATAAACAGGCGCTCCAGCTCCAACTCGAGTGGAATACTTCCCCGCCTTGAGAAACCGCGCAATTCTGCCCACAGGGAACTGCAGGCCGGCCTTATGCGACCTGGACACGGCCTTCTTCCCAGAACTCTTCCCTCTCCCAGACATGCTTGCACAACAAACACGGAAACGAAAAAATATACAAGAACTAACAGAAAATTTAGAGCAATGGGTTCTCGAAAAATCTTGAAGACTATGGAGACAGGGATTCCGTGAGAACGAAGACTATTTGAAGGGAATTCGGACCTAGGTGTCGGGAAGCAGAAAGGGTAGGGTATGAAACTCCTCGAGTGCGACTTCCGCGCGCGCAAACCCTAATAGCGTAGGTAGTAGGCACTAGGTACCTATTTTCTACTGTTGGGTTACGCGCACCAATGGGAGAACATCACACGGATCGGCCGCAGTGAACCAGCAGCCACCAGCGCACGGTGAAGGATGGATGGTAAGTTGTCAGTCAGGAAACAGTTTTCTGTTGGATTTCAGTTTCCTCGCTAACCATGGTGGTTAGCTCAGCTCATTTGTTGCTTTTTTTTACTACCTACCTACTTACTTACTTACTTACTGACAAGGTAGTAACTATTCATAGGGAGGTTAGTAAAAACAATGCTTACCTGTGTGTAAACTATAAACCATCTATTTATTATTACTTAGTAGATAAGTCACCTATTTTTGTAATTGCATAATTAGGACCTACTTCTTCTTAGAGAATGGAGGTGAAACTAGATATAAACTCAGTTGAGGTTCATCCACAAACTGAGTCCTCAGGGGCATCCATTGGATGATGATGCACTTGTGGGTGCTGGTTCTCTCTGGCCCATCTGGAATGCTGTAGTTTTCATTTGGTCCCACATAGAGCATTTCCTATTTTGCCTCTTGATGGTTTGAAGTTTGAACTTGCTTAATGAGCAGAACCATATGTGATGATGAGCTACTTAATAAAAAATTTATATGTTTCAAACTCCAAACTATGTTGTACCAAAACTTACATCATATTGTGCTAGCAAATTCAACAAGAATTAATTATCAAAAAATAATTCAGAATCTTTGAGAAATTATGAAAATGTCATTAAGGTGAACTCTTACTTGGGTGAGGGCTATAGTAAAAACAACTCGAAGGACTAATCAATCTACAATGTGTTGGTTTGAAAAGACGAAAAAAACAATAAGGAGCTGGGTGGTTGTACTCTTTTTTCCTTGCAATGGGTATTCCCATTTGTTCCCAATTTTAGTTTTAAATGACACTAAGAAGACCCTTATCCTATATGTGCATTGTTTATTGGTAACCATCTGTGTTGGTCTCATATCAACTTTTGAACATGTGAGTTTATTTGTGGTATTGAGTACATTTTTCCAAATTTTCATACCAGCATGGTCTTGGTATTGGGTACTTTTAAAAGACCTTTGTATCAGCCTGGTATCGGGTCTAAGACTAACTATTTTTTGGGTGGTATGAGGCAGGTCAATAACCCTAAAAACCTCCAAAGAAGTTCTTAGTGTAGTTGGAAGAACAGTTACAAGAAGTAAGATCCCAAGGAGTGGGTGTTTCATTTTTCAAAATGCCTCACGTTGTTTTTCTTTTCCCATGATATTTGATGGGTATCCTGTGGGTATCTTGGGGGTACCCAAGAGGTATCATGGGAGAAAAGTTTTTAAAATTTGACCAAAATACGTTATTTTTTCACCATGCGATATGCCCTTGTGCCAAAGCATTCTTGGAATAACAAGTCCTTGACCTACGGCCTGGGGACCTGTTATTTCAGGAACCCAGCCCTGAGGTTAATAGGTTCCTTGCTACCAATGTCGATAGAACGCACATGCCTATATACCAAACCAAAGAATCGAAATCACGTTCACCAAGCTTCAATATGTACTTTACAAATCCAATAAACTCATACTTCATCAAACTTTAGTAGCTTACTCTTGGAGTTGGACTTCAACTATGATTTAGTTTTGCCATGTTTGTATGCCTTGCTCTTGTGTCTGTGACTTGTTTATTCATACAAGATTCTATGGGCTTGTGTGCTATTAGGTTTAAGGGGGGGGTGGGGTTTAGAATTAGTTACTGTGGTCTACAATTATAACTAGGTTTGACCAAACCCATTACACTAAACATTGTTCAAAACAATTGTAACTCAACAATCTTGGTACAAGATTGCAACTCTTGAAAAATGATTATTCAAGATATTAAATTAAACTTGTTCCAAACATTCACCTATAATACCACCCACACTAAATGCAGATTTAATATAGCTCTAACCCCATGAACCACTATCTCGCATCTGCCTAACATTGTCACCCCAAATTGGTGTGAACTAAAATGTATCCTTGAACTAAATAGCCAATGTGTGAATAACCAATCGATAAATCATTTTTCTAGTCGCAATGGGTCAAACATGTCCAATTTCTTTTTCCAAAACCAATAATGACGATGCAATAAACAAGCATGATATTGATGGAGGAACATGACCATGAACAATGTGCCTACATATTTCCAAAAAAAAATCAAAGCCATTAACAGAGTCATCAAGGACAAAACAATCTCACAAAAGTTCATACACCATACCTAAACGACTACCGAATGAAAGACATGGTGACTGTGTCAAAGCAAAAATAAATGTTTTTTTAATCCAAAACAAGATTTGTTTATGGATGAAAATCATTGACAAAAAAGGGAGGTCAATCTCAGCCAATGGATGAAGATGGCGAAGGGCTACAATGGTCTCAATTGATGGGGACATGAATGTTTGGGGCTAATGCATGCATTGCTCAAATATACTCCCCCTATATGAGCAAATGCCCATGCGCGATGCAATTGTGTTGATGGAGGTGGAATAAGATCCCGTGCCATCTTTTAAAATCTCTAAGAAGCCAATGCATGTGCTCTAATTGTAAACCAAGAAAACCTACAAGAAAAAATAGGTTTACAAGTCTCTTGATGGCCTTTCTCATCACCTTGTGGTGAAAATGATAAACACCAAGAATGGAAAAGCAAAAATGCATGCCAAGTTGTTATGTTGAATGGATCAATAGCCAATTAAGCTAAAGGGATGCACAAAGCACATTAAACTTCAACACAAAAAACATATGGAATATGATGGTATGAGTAGGGCTGTGGTAAACCAAGATGGAAAACATTAATGATATTTAATGATACAATCAATGTCCACGTTGAAGGATGAAGAAACAATAATGTTGAAAGCATTAGCACCGTGAAAGTTGATAATTGCTTGTGTGTGGTGCATGATGCATGGTGACATGTTAAACATACCCTTGTTACATATAAACGACCACAACCAAGAAAAGGAACATGCGGACATTACTTATGGGATGGATATGCCCTTAATGGAAGTATAAATGATTGAGGGATAGCCTATGATTAAGGAGGTAGACAAGGTGTGAAATGTGAAGACAAGATAAATGCAATTGAAGAGATTGGATGAAGCAAAGTAGATGCAATGGGAATCATTGGGTGAAGGGGTAGAGATGTCTCATGATGGTCCATACAAGTCATCATGATATCAAAATCCTACTATGATACTCATTGGTGTTTTGATGCCGATGAAATTGCAAGATTTACCATGCTTATACACATTAATTAATGAAGCCTTAAAGCTTCAACTATAATGGTTCTTAACCTACCTACATACTTACCTAGTTTGAATGAGGTTAATAAGGGTTGCCATGTTATAATCATGTAAAAATTTCTAAAACACAACAAAAGAAACTGCACAATTAGGGGATTTGAAAAAAACAACTTTAAAATCTGTTATGGGGGAACTCAACTTCAATTCTTTCACCACTTCCTCAAATGGTTGCTACTATTGCAAATTCAAATTTACTTTTTTTGTTTGATCTTGTTTTTATTTTTCAATTCAAGGCCCATCAACTTCAAGCATCGAAATTGTCAGGCCCTAAAATGATGACAATTTTTAGATATTGGATTCTAGCTTTGCATTCGTTACCTTGCACGCCCTAAGTGAACAAGTTAGACAAGGAGACATCATACATGACAAAAAAAAACATGCTTCAACAAACATCAAATTCCATGCCAATCAAACCTCACAAGATTTTTCCAAAACCTAATTATTATTGCACCTCGACCCTTCTCTTTTCCTCCAAAAACTTTAAGAGATATTTTTGAACATTGTGGATGTTTTTGCCATGCGATTGTAACATCAATAGGAGGGTTTACAAAATGCGAACTAACGTTTCATGAAAAAATGGTGTGCAAACAAAGAATTAGATGGACAATTTTGTGTGTTGACATGCATGACCAAAAGCTTGGGCATGGAATCAAAAACAAAAAAATTGGTCAAAAAACTATAGAAAAGGAAAAAGAGTAGAAATGAATCCGACAGAACAGTGGTCATTAGCCTTTCTATGTTTATAGGTCTTTAGGCAACTATTGTGATGCTTTCACTTTGTTATGCTCAACAATTGGGCTACCTATAGTGTATTGTATTTCCATCACTAGGCATCTTACAACATGACACCAAGTTTGATGCTAGTACCATAATTATGTTGGAGAAACTATTAAATTCAAAATCTTTTGGCACCACAATGGGCCATTTGGTTCATTGTCAAATCATTTTCCTATTTTTTCAAGGGCGTTAAGCCTTCTTTCAACAGTCTGATGTGATGCCCCCGCCTTCTTAGGATGTTGGGCTATAATCGTTTTTGCATTAATATTTCGTTTCCAGTAGGATGATCACCCTATTATTCTTGATGTGGTGGCACATGTAGAGACTAGTATTTATCCCTTCTAGGTAGCATTACGGGATACCAATGTGATGTTACTTAAGGTTGTTCAATCACATTTCTTGCTTTTCAAAAGTTTGGTGATGCAATCCCATCTTCAAATGCAATCTCCTTTGATAGACCAACTACACAAGTAGGAATTTACTTTGTTTTTAGTAGACATTCCTTCAGATGTTGTGTGAACATGTCTTCGCTCATGTGCAAATCTAGCAATATGCGTTTGGTTATTAGCTCATCTTAACACCCTTTCATTTTGTTTGTTGTCAACCCATTTCTTTATAACTTTACATATTCATCTCAGTATACCACATCCTATAGTTGTACATTTTCATGATGTCAATGTGGTCATACCATTGATGATTAAGGTATCCATTTGCTACATTGCCCATGTGGAGTGTGAACCCACATGCACTATAACCCATGATACGTTTTGAAATATCATTGCAACTATTGCATTGGAGAGTGGATCTTGCATACAAAAAAAGGTTTCCGACCTTTTCCCCTACCATATACAGAGATGAGTGGATATTGTGATCATTAGAAACGATTTAAAAACCTTGGTGGATGTTGCCATTGTTGATCCAACTTATACAAATTTGGTACATCATGTTTCAACGACAACAACACATGCAACAATAATTGCTACTCAAAACAATGCACGATTCTACATAAAGTGAATGCCAGGAAATGATTTCATTCCCCTTTCCACTGAGACCTATGGTTGTCCCATTTTCATTTTGACTCCTTTTTTATTTCTTGTGTATATGCCAATATAACTTGCCATCAACAAACCTCCTTGGTACCTTTGATGTTTATATTTTATTATAAGCAACAAATGTCAATAGCCTTCTAATGTGTGCAAGCCATTGCAATTCTTTAGCGAGCTGCCATGCTTAGTCATAGTTCTTCATCTTTTCCACACATACCAACTAATGCACCTCCATCACTAGTTGATTTGTGGCAAAAGGATTCCTTTTTAACATTAGGTCTTCTACTTCATTACTATTTTTTTTATTGTTTTGGTTTTCCTTTCATGTGTTTACATTTGCTTCAACATGCCTTGTACTTTTTGTGGATGGATTTCCATCCTTGTTTATATATATATACATGGTTCTTTTTTACTTGGTTACAATTTGACTACACCACATTAATGATGTACTTTTCACAAATATCACTTTTAGGGCCACACATTGAAACTCCCACTCCTCCTTTTGCTTGTGTCCCAAGATGGATTCTAATTGGTGGATTGCTATTGTTTGGCCAATTACAATGATTGGTTCACATGTGGCATTTAGAATGTTTGATATTTACTATATATGGGTTAGAAAGGGACAAACTAAACATTAAATTTGGATACAATCAATATTGATACCACTTCAAATACTATCATTGAAGTTGCTCTAGCCATGGGACTTCCAACCCCATTGCTTGCAATGTTTTGGTACTTCACATTTCACAATTGTTTGCGCCATCCAAAGAAGTGATTTACAACAATATATACCAACAACATACAAGAACATGTGCTCTAAATATGGCAAGTTCAATTTTTTGCCAAAAAAGGCATGGCAACTTTGGATAGTTCACAACCCTTTTTCTTTGGTCACCAAGTGGTGAAAAGTCACCATAGAAAAACAAACCTTACTAAAATAGACCGTACTTATCCAATTAATATTCAAAATAAGTTGAAAATTGTGAAAGAAGATCAATTGGGGGACTTATTAAATGCTATCAATTTAGAGCAAAACTTGTGGAATTGATAAATGTATCACAATATGATCTAGCATTCCAAAATAGCTCAATCATTTTGCAATAAGAGCCCACAAAATGTCTCCTACTATTGGAGAAATGGTGCTAACAATGATATAGAATAACACTAATCTAGATTTTTAAATCTAGAAGCATGAAATCAAGTGCTCAAGAGCTAAAGGAAATGGTCAAGCAAATGGAGGCTAGCAATTCACCCCCCCAAAAAAAAACACCCAAAAAAACTCAAATCAACTAGGGAATAAAGATACATATTGCAAGTGGTGCATCATCATGGGCATATATATAGCAAGAGATGTTCAATTGGATTAGCTAAACAAGTTTCCCACACTTAAAAAATGAATCGAAAGTTGTTGTGGGTGGTGCAACAAGATCATCTAACTTGAAGTTATTAGCACTTGATTGTGTTTTATAGCAACACTTTAGAAATCCACCATCCAAATGAAATCTATGAATATGGTAGGCAAGCTCTAAATTCCAACCTCTTGGAAGGGTTCAAGGAAATAAAGTCTTCCAAAACAACACAATGCCTAAAAGACCATTGTGAGGAAGAGTTTGTCTTTAAACACTTGAAACCCAATCAAAGCAATTGACCATGTCAATGGACATAAATCATGGCTTGCCCAATAATATTGGGAGCCATTTGATGAATGGTGAAGTGCAACAATAGAATGGAAGATCATTGCAGCAAAAAGAACCATCCATTCAACTATGAATATGGGTGGCCAACAAATTTATCCTCAAACTGCTTCCAAATAGCACCTACTTACATTCCTTACAGAACTATTGGATGAAATATTTATCATTACCCAACAACACTCATAGATTAATTCTAATTACATCATATCAAAACTGGTTTAGGTGTGACAACTATAAAGTCTTATATTTTTTCACTGTATCAAAATAGATTTTATTTAGAATCTACTCTAATGAAATGCAAAGTTGCATTTTCAAATCTATGTCTTTAAATTTTGGTTTTTTTAAAACACCATACTCACAAATGATGAAAATGAAGAGCAAATTTTGAACACTTTGAACCTTAATTTGCATCTCACTTCACTTCAATTGACTCGAATTGAATCAAATTAAAATTGAATTCAATTGAATTTAAACTCAATTTAATTTGAATTTAAACTCAATTTTATTTGAATTAAAAATTAATTCAATTTGAATTCAATTCATTCAATATTTTCATTCACATGGAACTTAATTTCCAATATTTTTTCATCATTTTACTGTCACTGGTAGTTCGTAGCAGCATGGAGCCCAAGTGACTTCTGTATTAAAAAATAGTTGTCACCCCAAAACCAAAGAAAAATCCTCTTAATGGATCTGTTCAATATCAATGGCATAAAGGATGCTCAAAATTAACAATTGACATACACAATCAGACCTAGTAACAGACCCAGATAAATGCAGAGTATTGATTAATCCCCCTAATTGTATGTATTGTTATTTGCAAACAAGAAAAGCTTGGTGGCAACAAATTTAATGAAAATGGTGAAAACTCAGTTGCAAGAACTCCTTGCAACTATTTCAATCAAATTGTAACTGAAAAGGCTTTGAGTCTGGAAGTTACAGAGGAGATGGAGCTTTACAATGTTGAGTAAGGTGTCTTTAGCCCAGCTGCAAGTGACATAGTCACACTTGTCTGACTGCCACCAGTCCAATGTTGCACCCACAAAAGCTTCATCCGTGATCACTATGGCAGCTGAAGCATCCACTTCTACTAGCACCAGACACTACCACCAGCCCATATTTTTTACTTTTCCTCTTGTACTCTGCACCTCCTAATGTCCTTGCTGCCACCACCTCCCACAGCACCAGGACCCAAAGCCCATGTGAAGATATATCACTCCCTTCCATCCCTCAAGCTTCTATTTTGGCCTCAACCCATAAAGAAGCTCTTACCACCACACAGTACAGGACCTGATTGCAAACATTCAACTAGAAAACTTCAGCAAAATGGAAAAACAGGAAAGTACATAAGGAAGACAGCCATCACTGTGATTAATTTTCTCAGGGTTAACAACAAGCTGTCCACAATTGCACACAAACAAACACACAAATCAGTCACAGGCTTCCACAGGCACCACCACCAAACATCATACTGTGGGGGAAAAGCAATGAACAATAGCATTGATCTGCAAACATATAGGGGTCCCCAAAATCACATCATCTTGACACCAAGATGATCCATGCATATCATCAAGACAATCCATTCTTAATCTGGCAGCTGCAGAAGCAGCTTCCCTTACTCCCTGTTAGCAAAAGTTCCAAGCCAAGCAGCTCTTTCAATGGCCAGCAGTCACATTCTTTAACCATATGAGAACTTCCCTCTTCAATAAACTGGTTGCAGTCTAGAATATAATTTGTTCTTTTCAGGAAGAGGCCCCAGAGCTGGAAAATGCACACAGTTGTGTAACCAACAGAGAGCAAACCCGAGATGGATCCAACATAGCATGGAAAGAAATGTTGACAGAATTCCCCACAGGACAAACTTATACAGATCTCCCTCCAAAACTTCTCCAAGAGCCATATGCAGTAAGGAAAGACCCTCTAAACTATTTTCCTCTATAATAGAGTTCAATTACTCTAGGCCTCAAAAGAATGTCAAAGTCAGCAGTAATATACATGAGCATGGAATTTGAAAAACCTGAAGTGTGATGCTCTGCTGCCATCAGTACATGTGGCACAATAATGAACAGAAAGAGACTACAGGATTGAACGCACTCAAGCGCAAAAGCACCCAGCACCTACACCATTACTGGGTTTCCAAGGATATAGAATAGCCAGGCCCATCTGACAAATGCATGCAATAGCCCTACTAGGGGTCATTCCATGTTTGAGTGTTGATTGCTAAGAGCACAAGTTAGCTCATGAAGCAACATGCCTTAGTGGATATCACTGCCATACTAAGTTCTTTCACTGGAGACATAAGGCTCCCTAAATACCGTTGATCCACCAAAGTCCAGAAGCTACACAACAGACTTTTGAGTGTGCCAAATAGCCACCTGAAACCTGTGTAACACTCCATGCATTTACTCAGACAGAGAAAATTTGCACACTTCAAAAATGTTGAACTCCCATGGCAACCTGACATAAGAACTTTCCCAGACTCAGTTGAAGAGGCTCGTGTTTAGCCAATCCCTGCACAAAAATGTCACCAGAGTTCTTGAGCTTCATGTCTTGTATCCTTCTCAACATCAAGACATTCAGCTACTCAGTTTGCCATCCTGGAAGTGAATGACACACAGTTTGCAATCCTATATCTATGACTAATGACAACTACATGGAAGGTCTGCCAATTGTCTTACTTGGAGATATCGTCCAAGTGCTCATCAAAATCCACAACCAATTCCTCCCGATGCTCAGAGATGTAGTCAGTTAGAATACTGTTGGCTGTGGCCTCCTTTAATACCAAATCAGCACTCTGTACACCTCCAGGTCCTGATTGCCGCCAACCTCGCACTGCCTCCCGCACATACAACTGCATTACTCCCCATAACAGTTCCACTCATGAGAAATTGACTCATTGGAAGCAAAAACCAAGCATTGCACCCTTCAAAATGAGTCCTTTTGAGATGACTTGCAGGTGACATTGATTTCATGCTGACATAAGGTACAGCAGGCAAACAACCAAAGTGACAGCCATCCTACAATCATGGTGTCCAACTACAAGAACTACTCCAAGTGGGCATTATTCACAAGATTGCAGAGAAACTCCACAACAACACTTTAAAGGTAACCAGCAAAACCAAAACTAAGAAGAAGGGAATGAGTGTGGTCATGACTTTAGGAGTATCACTCACAAAGTTTCAGACGTCTCATTCATCATGAATAGCAGTGAAGAGCTGCCATGGCTCTTCATTGACTCCATCAGTTCCTGATGGTGGGGTATAGACAATAACTCTCATAAGTATCAAGAAACCCCCATACTCATCATTAAAGGTGATCAGAACCAGGTGAAAAACCTTTCCTTCTAAGTTAGGAAAACTCCAAATAAGGATTAAAGAACAGGGAAGAAGAGATACACCAAAGGGAAAAACTAGCTCAAACTTAAAATATAAAAATAACCTATGAACAGCAGTCACATTCTCTCCCTAGTTCCATGACCATCAACAGTAACATGCATGATAGCAACTTTTCTATCACAACTTACCCACTGATTTCATTAGCTCCCTACTGTGGCTATAGGCCACTGTAACCACTAGCCTGTGTACCAAGTCTCTGTCACAACTCCAGAAGCAACAGGAAGACTCAGCCTTGCACCAAAGATGTGAAGACACAGATGGGGAAAACAAATGACAAAAATGAGGCAAATGAGGAAGAAAGAACAGAATATAGCAGACAAAAGGCAAAAGATCAATGAAGACCAAGTAGGCATCAAAAAGCTCTCAACTTACAAGACTCTGTATGAAATCCTCCAGAGATCTCCAAAAGATGAAATTCCAAAAATAGATCTCTCTTTATTGAGCAAACCTTTTGTATTCTATAAGACTATCTGTAAACAGTAGACTTTATTCTTCAGAAGGACAATAAGACTGATAATCTGAGAAAACTTTAGAACTTCAAAGGCTCAAGAACCTGTAGAATTGACTATTGATAATGTCCAACTTAACAACAATAGAGTGATATTGGAATGAGCATGAGGCATACACATCATGTCAATAACTGCATACTCTGGTTAAGTAAATTTTATCAAAGATATCACACCAAAGACCTCTAGGACTCTGGTTAATGCCTAAATCCAAGAAGTTACAAGAGAAACCATTAGAAGTACAATTTAACTCACAACATTTTAGGATATATGCCGCCACCAAAAGAGTCTTTGTCCAAGTATATAAAACTCTTAAAAGTCCACAAAGTCTGGGACAAAAAGGTCATCCACAAACCTATGAACTTGGAATAATCTTTGAAGCATAGCAGGGCAGGTGCAGATAAGTATTTAATAATCTGCACAATTTCTTGTGTAAACCATTAAACACATATCTGCATCCAGAGTTTCTGTCACATTTCCAGTAGCAATTGGAAGACTTGGTCAGGACTCAAGAGTAGCTAATGAAAAAATTAACAGTATCATGATTCAAGCTGCAATAAGCTTGTGAAGGTAAGCTTTATTTTAATTTACCTTGTTGCTGCACAAACAAGCATCCAAGCCTAAGGCATAGAGAGGCCTACATAGGGGGTAGTGGTTGGGCTTCCATCACCCGGAAAATATCTTTTAAGCAGACCAAGTTGTCAATTCGAAGACGTTTGGCACAGTCAATCTACCCATATCTATGTTTCTTCATTAATGTTGGTAGCTAACCTGAGATTGTAAGAGAAAATTGGGTCTTTGCCTAGTCTCCATGAGTACATAGTCTCATTTTCTCCATCAGTCTTTTCTCTAACACATCAAAATGCTCCATTTTCTTGTGGACAGAATGGTCCTTTGGCATTCATACTGATGGCAAGTTGAGAAAACACAGTGAGGTCATTAGGTGTAATGAGGGTGAAGTGACTGTGAATGGTTCCTACACTAGAGTTAGTTTTTTACAGTCCTCACAGCCATGACTGCCAGACTACAAGGTAAGGAAGATGACCAAAATTTCATTGTGCAAAGCAGTGAGTAGAACCTGCATTGGAGGAAATGCAAGGTCTAAACTAACCTGAACCACTGGCTTCTTGGTGCCCCCCTTCGAAAGTGCACCAAGTTGTCTGTTGTCCAGCTGCCACATATTACACAGGTTCAGAAAACATCCATTGTGCTGTAGCTTCATTATGTCCTTCCGTGGTTCACAAAAAACAGTTATTCTTAATGTCTTTTTTCCCCCTTTTTTCAGTACACCAGTATACCAAGTATGTATTTGGAACAGCTTGAGCAAGATCCGGCACAAAAAAACTTAGAGGCACAGTTGTGACAGGATCTCCTGAAACCCTCCTCCCAAAAAAAATCCCCAACCTAGAACCATAATAATTCAAAAGACAAGGCTACCAAAGATATCCAACTTTTGCATGGTTCTGGATAATCAGGGAGGGAAGTGCATTTTTTACCAGAAGGATGCCTGCTTGGGGGCAGTACCGAGCGATATGGTCACCAATCTTGCGGGCAATGGAGCTCAGCTCATAATCATCAAAGCATTCATTTGCATGGTAATATCCGACAATTGATAAGCCACTCTTGAGTGATGCAAAATACTCATCCACCTGTGGAAAGAAGTACCAGAGTGATGGATCACAGAGGAACCCTACATGACTCCCTAGAGTGTAAAGACATCCACATATCTTTTACTGTTGGAGAGTATCTATCATAACATATCTATGGCATTTGCCAGAGACAATCTCCACAACAACACCTTGGAGGTAACACAACAAATGAGTAGAGTTACAATCTGTGATAGAATAACCTTCGTAGGTAGGAAAAGAGATGGAAAATAAACAAAACCTGAATGAGAGCAAGCTCCAGCATCGGAAGGATGCCCAGATGAGAATGGAAAAAAGGAACAGAGTCGAGAATCTGAATAGTAACATTCCCTCCCCCACTCTCCTTGCCACCTGAAGATGCGGCGCCAGCAGTGCCTGCTTCTGTTCCCGCTGCTGCTGCTCCAATGACTCGCCCAATTAATACCCCATTCACTGCACTCGTCTTGTGCTTTAGTGCATGAAGCACTAGCTTCACGTACGCCGTCTGTACAATCTCATATTTCGTGCTCCCCACCATCGGAAGACTCCTCCCTCTTCCAACTCTCTCCTCCTAACCCCAATTACCTCCAAAACCCTAACTACCAAAACGCACCCGGCCTCTTCCTGCTCCTCCTCTTCTCAATCCTCCTCCTCTTCTTCTTTCCCACGCTCACTCTCGTCAGATCCTCTCTCTCCCCTCCCCAGAGCCTACAACCACCTATCCTCCTTCAGCTTGCAAATACGAGCTTCACGGAAAGATGCTTCAGACGAACCCGGAAAAAATACCCAAAAAAATTCCCAAAAAAATTGACAATTTTTTTTTTCAAATCATTTTTTATCTCTTGTTCCTCCAACCTCTTTGTGATCCGTTGCAAGACGAACTTGAAAATCCTTTCTACTCGCGTCGGAGTCGCTCGCAATCCCCCTGCTCGAGAGATCGCGAAGAGCGAAGGGAGACGACGATGACAAAACCCTAGCGCCACAAGATGCTCCTCCCCCCTCAACCCCAACGTGCTCAGACCAGGTCCCAAACGAGGTCCCGAAATCTCCATGTTCTAGATTGAACCCCCCCCCCAAACCCCAACGTGCTCAGACCAGGTCTGAAACGAGGTCTTGATCGCTTTCTCTATTTTCTTTTTTCTTTTCAAGCTCCTCCCCCTTCCAACCCAACCTGCTCAGACTATGTCCCAAACGAGGTCCCGGTCCCAAATGGGCCCACCCTAGGGCATTACCCTACACGTAAAGCACTGGAACAAAATAGTGGATGTGGAGGGCACTGTATATCCATCAATTTCACTCCTAGAAATTGGGAGGGATCTTATGCCTACTACTCAAGGAGTGGAGGGAAATGATGCCTACTTGTAGGTGTAGGAACCCTCCCACTATTGAGGAGTAGGCATAAGAACCCTCCTATTCATGCACATCGTGATCTACATAGGTTTGGTTCATGATAAATTTTGCATCATGCTTTATGTGGACGTTCCCAAAATGTGGGGCTAGACTCAGCTATCACCTCATCCTAGGCCCTTTATTTTGAGAATGGCCCCACCCTAGAGCTTTACCCTACACTTAATTAACACCTACCCCTTAGAAGGAGGCGGGATCCTTTCTTTAAGAACCCCTCCCACCCCTCCTCTTGTGTGGGAGGGGTATTTAAGAATAGAAGGTGCCCTAAATGCACTAGAAGTTTTCTCCCATTCCTTTTGAAACTAGAAAGAAAAGCTTTAAAGGTCAAGACTCATATAACCTAATAACTGTAGCAATCAATAAGGGTAGCAATCAAAACCCTTCAAATGTTGTGATATGCATAAACATGAAATCAAAATTGGTAATATGTATAACTTGCATTCCATGTGAAAGCTTGTAGTTAAATTACAATAATTTTGGTTTTGTAAACATTACCCACAACCATGTTCATAATAATAAACTTGGGCAAACTCACATGATGAATTTGGTAGATGAACATATATATATCGCATGATGTGAAATGGTATAAGGTAAAGAGGCACATCACCAAACACAAGTCAATCATTGAGCATCCATCTAGTGCGACAATGGACCTATGTTAAAATAAAACAATTTTTATGGGCGTTCGCCTTTTAGTCTATCACCAAACATTTGGTTCAAAATAATTTTGTTCTAAGTTTTTCATAGTGTTAATTACCCATTAAATTTTGATGTTCAATATTAGGGATTTTGGTGGCCATGTTTGTAAAAAGTTTGAATAAATTTACAAGGGACCTGTTTGATGATGGGTGATTAGTTGAATTTCATTAGAGAAAGGGGGAAACATGAAATCTTTTCAATGTTTGGTTATAGGGAAAAATTGGGCCAATTTTGCAAGGGCCCCATGTTTGATGTGGAAATAAAAGCTTGGTCATAAACAATTGGATTAAACAATACAAGGAGAAGAAGTTTGGTGATGGGGTTGACAAGTCATGCTAAATAGCACACAAGTGACCATATACAAGGATTAAGGTTTACAAGAATCCAAGGGATATTCAAATCCCTTACATAAATCGAGGAAGCCCTTATAATTTCCCCCCAATTTTGTGCACATCCCATTCTCGCCAAAAACTACAACCACCAAATTCACAAAGCAATGCTTCAAATTTGCATACATAATTCATTCTTACAAAACTCAAATAGTATGTCAAAGCTTCCAATTTGTCAAAGAGCTAGCCTCAAGTCATTCATAAAGGTTTTGAAAGCATATGGGCTAGACCAATAAAGGCTAAGAAACATAAAAGGATTAGAGAATTTTAAATCAAAAACATAAGTCCTAGTAGATCAAGAAGAATAAACTCTGTAACTTAAAATAGACAAAGAAAAGCTTTTAAAGCTAGATCAAGAAGCTACACACACTAGGCTAGCCAAAGTGGAGCTACAAGAACATGATGATCAACAATCAAATCCTAATGTTGTCAAATAAGAAAGAGAAAACCAAGATTCAAGGGTGGATGTAAGGGGGCATCTAAAAAGGATTATAATAGATGAATTTTACAATCAGAAATTCAAAAGTTTTTGTACTATCAATGGATACAAAGTTTTGTAATTCCTAGGTATGGTATAGGTAGCCATAAGAAAGGTAGATTTCTTCAAGCTTTAAGAAATAGTAGTTTGTTATATACACCTACTACTTGTAGAAAGACAACTAATCAAAATTTAGTATGGTTAAATTTTGAGGAGTTCTATGCATGATCACAAGTTCCAAACAACTAAAGGCACATGCATTTCACACTTACCATGATCTTTCACATTTTCTTCAAAGTTAATCAAAATACAAAAGATTCAAGTTTGTACCAATGTTGGCTAGCTTTTAGATTTTAGTAAAACCATTAGGTTTGCTTCTAGATTTTTTTTTTGAAATTTTAGAATGGATGGTTCTAGTTTTAAGGAATATGCTTAAAAATTAAAACCCGTGGATTCCATATCTAAATTCATTTTTTGATAATGATAGTTATAAGTTTGACAAGTTTTCATTTTTTCAAAACCCCTTGTCCAATTCAGAGGCAAGTTTGGGTGTGAGAAATTAGGGAAATACTTCATACTTGGTTCATGTTTGTAATCTAAATTACATCTCCCACATTGCTGAAATGGTTGTATAATTCTAAAATCCATGTTTTCTTTGCCCAATAATCAAAACAACACCCGTGTTGGCATTTAACAACATCACCCCACCATTGCCACTACCCAGTTCATTACAACATCCATGTTGACACTTAACAACATCACTTTTGGGTGTCTTTTCGCCACAAAAAGAATTTAATCCAACTAGACATGAGGAACCTAGAATAATGAATGTTGAGATCTTATAACTAAAAGTTTATTATTGTCATCCAACAATACACCTAGGATAGTAATACACCTAGGTTAGACTAGGACCTTAACCCCTATGATTAAACCTATGACTTAGATCCGACCAAAAATTAATAAAACCCACAGGTCAGATCCAAGGCCGGTTCATGTTGGAGGTGTGTTTTGTCAAGCCGGGTTTAGGTCCGGTTCTTGAATAATCTTTCTAGACCAAGTTGGGTCAAGGGGTGGTTCTTGCTTGAGGTTGAATCATCAAGTTTAGATCTTAGAACTTGATCCAGATCTGAGCCTAGACTTAATCCAAAAACACATTCTCGGCCAACGTTGGTTTGTACCTCTTGTAAGGTCAAACCAAACACCCCCAATTTTTTGGAAGTTAGGGCCCAAAGGCTTTAAATTGTGATGTTGTTGAATGTGCCTTGTAAAAGGCAAAGTGGATTGGATGACTGGCCTAGGCAGGACAAAGATAATGTCCCACCTTTTTTGGATCACAAAAACTAGCAACAAAACAACGAAGAGTCGACATATCCAATCCTATCAACATTAAAAGCAAATGGAGCACCCAAGCAATGGAGGAGGCCATGGATGCAGTTGAGAGAGGAACAACTTCATGAAGGAAGGCAAGTAGGCATTGGAACATACCATTATCAATGTTTAATCATTTGTATGGACTAACATGCGTATTAATAGTAAAAGAAAATTAGGTGGTGGTTTCTTGGGTTTTGACTATGCAGGATGTTGGGCTATCAATAAGCCTGTAATAATTGAAGATGAAAGTGGTAGAACTTACCCAAACAAGGCCAACACCTTTCTAAGGAGGAATACCAAGGATGTCTCGGTGGTACTAATTTAAGTGCAGACATTTAAACATAAAATTCGTCAAGTTGAAGGACTGGATATCAGTAAAGTTCAAGGAGCGACAATCCAACCATGCAAGCCTTTCTACCAAAACATGTAATCCCTATACAAAAAGCATAATTATACTCTAGAATGTATTTGGAACTTTGATGAAACATGCATCCAAGTACGAAGATAAGCAAGAGCTAAGGTTTTGGTAGGATGAGGTTTTTAGTAAGTGTATAACACCATTCCCAAATCCAAGGAATGGTTGACTATTAACTATGTTGTTAATGCAATTGGGACAACATTGCCGTGGTTTTACATTTTCAAAGGAAAAAAGATACAAAATGGCTACATTCAACTTTGCAAACCAAGGACCTATATGGTTATGTAATCAAAAGCATGCATGATTACATTTCTTTTCAAAAAAATCCTCTTTCTCTTCTATAAATCAATACCAAGTGGTATCTTTTTAACAAATAAACATATGTTCATCTTCGATGGCCATGGATCCCATGTCACCCTTGAAGCAATTGAGCAAACACAACCATTCGAATTAGATATGGTTACCTTACCTTCACATACATCCCATGCAATGTAGCCTTTGGACATAACTTGCTTCAAACCTTTTGAGAATGCTTTCAGAAATGAAAGAACCAAAGTAATGATCAATAGGAACTAAATTGAACCAAACAAGATAGTTTTGGCAGGATGGGTGAACAAAGCATTAGACCAAACACTATATATATATATCATCTCAAGGTTCGAAAGTACATGGAATTGGTTGTTGGACCCTAAATCAATGGATGAGAAAGCAAAACATAGTAGTTTATATATAGTAATGAATTAGATTAAATAAGGACAAGATGATGATTATCAATCAAATCGAGAGGAGGATGGGGAGATGGAATGGGTAGAATAAAATGTAATAGAAGAGTTGATCAATGTAGCTTCAACAACATAACCTACAACTCATGAGTCTATGCTTAATAATGTGGCTCAAAATCAACCTTAGGTATTATGTGGACATGCTTGTAGTTTCTATAATCATTAACCTTTAATATGTCTTTTTTATAAAAAAATTGGTTGAAACCTTCGAATAGTCTTAAGCAGATGTGGGAGTAGAATGCAAAATCCCCATAAATTTAAGAAGCATTAGTAGGCGACACATGTCCAATTAAAGGAAAGAAAGGTGTTTTTGATGATGATGAATTGGAATACAGTGATCATCAAATAATTGAAACCAATGTGTTAAATTCAAATTTGCATGATTTTGATGCAAACCACACATAAATTAACATACATGTAGGCCATTTCTAGGTCGTATATGATGATCCAAACTCAATGCCTTGGTTATTATTGGATAGACAAAGTGCAATTGCATTCCTTCAAGGCCACTTGTTGTCATTAGTTTAAATAGGTAATAGGGGTGAAATTCTCCAAGGTCTTATTAAGAACATGTGATTTCAAGCTAATTGGCATTGTAAACTTCAACAAAGTCAATGTTTTTTCATATCCTATGCCAATTGAAAGAACAACATTAGTAAACTGCTTCAAAATATAATCAAAATTTGATCAAATTTGGGTAATGTACAAGATGCCAATTTTGAAGTCCAAAGCATGAAACAAATTGCAATATGAGATGGTGGAAATATAATTTGGTTTTTTTTGGTAACTAAGGAGATTGGAATTATGTACTTGGCTAATAAAACTATAGACTTTCAAGACCTTTTGGAAGTGTTGGACCTCTAGATATTTCACATAAAGTGTTTTCATTCCAATTGAAAGGGGACATGAATGCCAAGGTTAACTAATGATTGTTGGGAGTTGGACCCTACATCTACCTTCTTGAATTGATTCTATGGAGTTTTTTTCTTGGGTTTGCTTATTGTGTGGAACAAACAGAAAGAAAGGTGGAAAGCCACATTGGGACATAGATGATTTCAAACTTGATTCTTGTAACCCTAATTGGGATCTTGAATTTCACCAAAAAAACAATAATAACAATATTTTTTTGCAGCTTCTTTTTAAAAAATTCATGGGTTGTTGATGGTTGGTTGATTGGTTATAAATATTTTTTTCAAAGTCAAAATTGTAAATGAAATGGACATGGAGTTTGAAATGTAGATGAGATGGAGATGCAAATGCAATTAGAGATGGAGATTGGAAATGATCGTCCATTTCCTACAAGAGGAAGTCACAAAAAACAAACTCTCACATATGTTTGGAACATGATTTTTTCCCATAATTAGGTAAATGAAGAATTAGTTTCCAAATATTTTCTTTTTCCACCACTTGAGTTGTGCAAATTCACTAGACCCATGAAGAAAAAAATAGTTTCCTTTGGTTGTGCAATTGGTGAAACCCCTTTGCGCCAAAATTTGAAATATTAAAAATATATATATATTTGTGAAGGAAAAATAGAAGATGTTGCTTGTGAACTTTTGATGTTTATTCAAAGTTGTTAAGGTTAAACTAATGTAATTTTCTTTTTTCATTCATGAAGAGAATTTATTTTTTTTCCAATATGTGTTTTTATTTGATTTAGTGATCTAATGAGAAATTGCATCAAACATCTCATGGCTGATGTTTTTGCTTTGTGGTGGGATTTCTAGCTTTTTAACATATTTGGGTGTGTGTTTCAAATGTTTTATTCCTAGTTTCAAAATCCACATCCTATTGTAGAATTTATTTGTTGTTGTGAAAAAACAATGGAAGTGGGATCAAAAACAACCCTATGAACTTTTTCTTGGAACAAAAAACAAGTGTATGTAGATTGATCTAAGAAAGAATGCCATGTAATAGAACTCTTTAAAGCTTAATAAGAATGTAGTTTTGAAAAATTGATCATGGTTTTTGAAACTTAAAATGATGATCCACATCAACAACATTGGAACAAAAAACTTTGAACTTTTATGGGTTTTGAAACAAAACCATGGATTAGAAACAATGGAAGAAGATTTTGAATGTTGAGAGGTCTAAGACAACATAAAAGAAAAGAGGAGGAACAAATATAGTTTGAGAAAGAAAAAAGGAAATGGGATTGGAGCAAATTTCCTTATGAGTTGTGGAAATTGTATTTGTAATCTTTGTGGTGGTGTTTTTATTAATGGAGGCTGACATGAATTACTTGGAAAGAGTTAATTTTCCTTTATATGTTTATGATATTATATAACAATTTCATGGTGTTTGTTTATGGTTGATGAAACAAACTAAACTTGTTTGTAGTTGGGGGGGGGGGTGGGGTTCTAGGGACTTTATTTGATTTAGTGGCAATGGTTGAAAAAAAGACAAATGAATTGATTAAGCCAGACTTTGGAAAAGATAAAGGATGATGGGTGTGCCTTTTGGACCTAACAATAATAATAATGATTTTCAACCCCTATTTTTTACATTTGTGTTTGTTGAAAAGATTGATACATTGTTGTTGGTAAGTTTTAAAAAATTGTTTTGTTGTAATTCATTTTGTAGTTAATCATTCAAAATGAAGTGTAAGGCATCAGTAGTGAGACAAAATGTTTTAACAATTGTTTAACATGTTTCCTTTGTAATAATGAATCGAAGGTGATATAAGTGATCTTCATCTTTGCCCTGATAAGTTGTTGGTTTTGATTTTATTTTTAGTGTTTTGTTCTCAAATTGGAACTAATACATAATGTTTTGCCAATATGTTTTTGTATAGTCAATAAAAGGGTTCATTGTAAATTTCAACATTATTTAAGGCATGACTTGACCATCAAGTTGTGTGTAGCCAAAAAGGAAGGCCATGAATCACATTTTATGTTCTCAGGAATGTGGGAGAGTGTGAGGGAATGAACCTTCACACTCCCAAGTGAGCTCCCACTTTGGGAGTTGGAGTTTTGATAGACTTTTGAATTTTCAAAGAGTGATTGTAGGGGCCAAAATTCATTGGATTGAAAAGTTTTTTACATCATTGGTAGCTTCTGGAACGTAGACGTCCAAAATGGGTTTGCATGACCCATTTGGGTAATTAAAACACAAGTTATGGCCAAAAGAAGGGCTAGGAGTCAAATTGCCAATTTGACTATTGACCACTAAAAGTCGAGAATCGCCCTGACTTCCTTTTGTGCAGGTGGCATGCCACATACCGTTGGAAAGTTCTTGACCAAGGCTACAGCTTTGCTTTAGATCTCACCCAATCAAAGGTCTGAATACAAAATTATAAGCCTCCAAAGTTGTGGGAGTCCCAATTTTTCGGGAGTCATTTGGGAGTCTCAAGAAAAAATGACATTTGGGTGCTCATCCCATGGTCAGGCATAAAGTATACTATAAGGGGGAAGGTGGTGGCTTTTCCCAAGTTCGGGCCGTGGTGAATTTTATAAGTCCGTGTTTGCCCTTGGCTCGTCTGTGCATCAAAAGCGCTCTGACTCTACATTAACCAACTTGTTGTTTGGTTTGTGTAGGTTTGTATAAATAATTAAACAGCTTGTTGCTCATCCTAGTCCCATCCCAGAGCCTTAGCACGCCTTTCTACCCTTGAAGTGCTACAAGCCAAAGAACGCTCCCCAACTCCTTTTCCTTCTATTGTTTTCACCTTTGGATATGTAATTAAGTCCATCAAGGAGCTTGGGAGTGCGTTATTGTGAGTGTTTAAGTGCAATGATTATGAGCCTCACAAATGTCACTAATGACAAAAAAAACTACAAAAGCAATTGATGTTGTATTATATCATAGGAAGAATTTTTGGAATTGGTGTGTTGTTAATGGCATGTCCAATGAATGATGTTGTGACATGTTGTTTAGATTGTTACACCTTGTGATAAGGCAATTTCTTGGGTCCAATGGAAAATATATATTCAAAACTTGACATTCATTATCTAAACATATGTGATTTAACATTTTCTTGAAATGTTTATATGAAATAACATTTCAAACAATCAACTTACCAAGGAATGAAAATAACTTTCACATCAAAATAATGTGTTGCATACTATAAATATTTTTCTAAAAATGAATTCAAGTCTTCAATCGCCTTTGGACGTAAAACTTGCAATCGTGATTCAAAAAACATACAGTCATGATTCAATAAACATGAAAGTGGAATTATAGGTTAACTATATACATCCATATACACATATACATACAAGGATAATTTAGCAATAGAAGTTAGAACGAAACATGTGCCCATTGATGCACCCCCGAATTCTTTGATAAACTTAACTATGAGTCCAAATGTGTAAACAATGGAAGGATAAGAAGCTAGGGTAAACTCTTTGACTCGTAGCATTTCGGGGGTAAAAGGGCATGTTGGAGTTCTGGGATGGGGACTAAAAAGAGGGATGGGGACTAAGAAGTTGGTTAGTGTGTAGTTGGAGCACTTTTGGTGCACGAACGAACTATGAACAAACATGGACTCACAAGATTCATCATGGCCTAAACTTGGGGGAAGTTAACACCTTCCCCCTTATAGTATTCTCTATGTGTGGTCATAGGGCCTGCACCCAAATGTTATTTTGTTTTGGGAGTCCTAGGAACCCTAAAATTTTTGAAATTCGTATTTTCGCGACTTTGGAGGTTCATAATTTCTTGTGTAAACTTCTAATTGAGGTGAGGTCTAAATCAAAGTCACATCCCTCATTGAGAGCTTTTCAAAAATATGTGACACATCACCTACATGTAAATAAATTAAGGCAATTCCCGACTTTTAATGGTCGGAAGTCAAATTGGCAGTTTGATTCCCGACCTTTCTTTTGGCCATAACTTATGTTTTAAATACCCAAATGGGTCATGCAAGCCCATTTTAGACATTTTCGTTCCAAGAGATTTCCAATGATATGATGAAATCTTCAATTTAATGAATTGTGACCCTTGCAATCGTCATCTGAAAATTCGGGAGTGTATTGGGACTCCAACCCTGAAAGGTGGGATTTCACTTGGGAGTGTGGGGGTTCATTCCCTCACACTCTTTTACATTTCCGAGAGCGTAAATTTTGACTTCCAGGCTTCACTCTTGGCCCACACCTTTGTAAACATTTGCCTTGGTCGCAAGCCCAAAGCCAAAGTTGCAACACCCACATTCATGTTCATGCTTAGTTACATGAAAAAACAACATATAACCATTTTTTATGAGCTATTTATTATAATTTTGTGATAAATTGGACATGTTCACCACATTTTTAAAATAATAATTTTAAATCACTATATTTTTACGATTGGTTTTAGTGGGCCACAAAAAAAAAAGAATTAAAAAAATTTATAGTTTCACATATGGCATATAGTTAACTAAAACAAATCATCTTGTGGATGGTTATGAATTTGGCTATATGAAAAATTGAAAAAAAAATCTTAATTCAATTTATAATATAGATTTTTTTTTTAGGTGCCTCCTTTGCGTACAAATAAAGAGATAAAAGTAATAAATTGTTAGGAAAATTTTAAATAATATGAAAATATATTCAAAGAGTTAATAATAAATTTAAAAAATAATTTTTTTGTGTTTGTGTAAGTTATAAATTTTTTTGGGGGGAGAAAAAAAATTGTATTTATATTAGACTTTTGTGTGTATGTGTCTTTTGTATGTATAAGTGGATTGGTTATAAAATAGATTTTATGTTTTGTGTACTTGGTTTACTTGCAAATAAATAGCTAGATAATAAATAATAAATAAATATAAAAATATTTAAAATAAATACTACATATGGTAAATAAGTTTTAAAAAATTGATTTTTTATAATCCACATATATGTTTTTTAAGGAAGTATAAAATTGATTTATGTAAACAAAAAAAACACACAAACCATTGTATGTTGTTGTGTTTTGTGTATGTGTGTTTTGTAGTTTTGTATGAATTTATTGTTTGTTTTATTTAATGGTATTTAAATTATTTTTTTGCACAATGTGCCAATTATCATGACCTAGCCTTTCTTATTCAAAAGAATAGATGAAATAGATTAAACAAAAGATGTTTTCTCTTTGAAAGAAACAAGAGGAAAAAGATGGGTGCAAGCAAGGTTTGCAACATGCTTTTGAAAACTTTTAAATAGAAATCAAATGTGGGTTCAATAGTATATATATATAGCAATAATAGTCCATGAGCTTGTTGTTGTTTTATGTTTGGGAAAAATGAAAGAAAAAAGATGTTTAAGTTGGAGAAAGCTTTAAATAAAAGCTTGGAAGAGAATTTGTTGCTTCAATTCTTCACTTCTATTTCTTGAAATGTTTTTTAGTTTGGCTATGTGAGGGATTTTTTTGTGGCAATGTGGTGAAAATCAATAATTTTCATTTGTGTTGCGTGAAGATCTAACATCAACATGATGAAGGTTTTGCACAAGGATTTTTTTTGTTGATGGAGATTTTGGAAATGGTTATATGGAAGAGGTGCATAATAGCAATTTTTTTTATGGTATCAACTTTTCTTGCATTTGGGAAGTGAAATTAGAAATTCTTGTTGCCTAATCATTGTTCCTTACTTTCTTTTGTGAAATAACATCCTTATGTTTAACTTGATGCTTTTCTTTTTCAATCTCTTTGATATTGATCTTGAAAAAGCTTGTGAAATCATTTTGTAAAATTGTGTCATCATAAGCATTTCAATATATCCTTGTTGAATCATCTTTTCATTTATTTTGTTGGACTATCAATTTTTTATATTTGCAATATAATATTTGAAATGCTCTATCTCTACAATCTAATATATGAAATTCTCCATATTTACAATATTCTATCTCATGCAATATCCCATGCAATTTGAGAATTTCAAATAAAAGAGATGATGATGATTGCTTTTGGGATCATTGGGCCAAAAAAATGTTTTGTTTTAAAATAATGAATGAATTGTTTTATGTGTTATTTGATGAGTGGGAGTGAATAAGTACAATAACAACAAGAAGAGGGGATGATAGTGAAGGTGTGTGAATGGGTGTGAGGTCATGAGTCCACTACCTCCATACCACCTAGAGTGTTTCCAGGTCTATCATTCATTTGGTAAAAACCTTGTAACATGTGACACTCAAGGTTATAGACACAAAAGAAGTGGTTGGTTCCTCTAGTTTTGCCAAATCCAAGTTCTTCTTACATGTACATACAAAACCTTTTCAAAATTTGTTCAAGATTGTGGTTTAAGGTTTGAAACTAATTAAACCATGGCCCCCCAATGATGTAGAATTTGTGAACTTTTTGTTCATATTTGCATATCATAAAAATATTAGGGGTTGTGATATTTATATCCAAAAGACCCATTGGTTAGATGAAGCATTTTCATTTCATTGGTGTCTATGATTTGTTTAGTTTGAAAGGTTTCATGGGGGGTGAAGTTGATGAAGGTCATAGTCATCCTCAAGGATTGGTGAAAAAAAAAATTGACAAATTTTTTCTCATGCATCAAGGGTACAAAAAAAAATAGAAGAGGAAGTGGGAGATGGTAAAACAAATTATTACCATTGCCATCACTATCTCCTTTAAGTGTTGTATTTCCAAAAGAGAAAAATGGAAAATGCTTAAAATATTCAAACTTACTTATGTTCATTTTTTCTCACCTCGTTCATGCACTTGCTTTGAGTTCAAGCTTTCCTTTTGGAAACAAACTCACATCTTTCCCAAAGAAAGCACAAACCCCAAAAATCACTTTACCTCCACCATGTTGTGTAGATTAATCATCAAGAAATTCAAACTTGAAAAGAGGAACACAAACCCCAAAAAATCACTATAATTTTAGTTTGGATCATGTTGTGTAAATTGATTTTTAAAAATGAAAAATTGAAAAAGGAAATAATTATAAAAAATAGATTCAACAAAAGGAATGATTTTTGAAAAATATAAATTGAATTGCCTTGCATTCTAGATTAGATATGTTTTTACATTGTGATATTTGAAAACAAATCCAAAATTATTCAAGATTCAAATGAATCCGTCCAAAATTTACATTTGGAATCTACACGAGGATGACCATACAAAGGATTTTGACAAATCTTTCATATATGATCAATTCCTTGTTTATTTCATCACTAGATTTATTTGACCAAGATGGGGATTTTTCTAATCCTCCAATGAAATATATTGCTCAAATTAGTTCTTATCGTCAAAATTGAACGCTTGACCAAAAGCTTAAAATTTTAAATGAATGTTGGTATAAAAGATGGATAATAAATGTATTTCAATAATAGGAGGAAAATTAATGAATAAGGTGGAGGACAAACTTATGCATGACTTTTTGATGAATGTAAAATGGATGGATAATATTGTATTATAGGCTTTTGAATAAAGGTTTTGTTGAAACGAAGAATTCAACACAAAATGTATGATGATATGGTGATGTTATTATGTAATGTAAAGCTTCAGGATGAATGTGCTTTTGAAATTGGGAGCATGGCATGACGTCTCACAAAATGTCTACGCTTTGAATTTAAAGAATGCTTCCATTAGAAGACCCTATTAATCAAAGTTCACTTGGAGGAAATGTTTTTTTTTAAACCAAAGAAAATTGCATGTTTTCAACTATGTTCTAACTCCATATTTGTTAATATTTATAAAAGATTCCACGTGATTTCCAAGTAAAATGATATGCCAATTGATTAGGTAGACAAATAAAGAAACCTTCAACTAAGGGGCCAACCTTGAAATATTCTTAGTATTAACAAACTTCTTAGTTGAGTTATAATAATAGTTCAATTAAAGATATGACATCATGAAACATCATGTAATTGTTGAATGACGTGCTTACATCACAAATCGTTTATTTTGGGTATTTTGGTAGTCATGTTTTAAGGATGGATGAAAAAGTTGAGGCTAGATAGATGAAACATCGTGCACATTTGCAACTTGGCATCGAAATAAATTGTTTAAAAAACCTTTTTTTAGGCTACCCATTACATAGGTATATATTAGGTTACCTAGTTTATATACCTAGATAACCTACCTATATATATACCTAACCTAGGTATTTAGGTCTCTTTGGACTTTCAATACTACCATTCATTCATTCATTCACTTATCTACAACTTGATCCACAAACCCAGGTCAAATGTTGGGCATGACTCCAACAAGTCTGCTGGTTGAGCAGACCCCGCAAGAACTTGGGGTTGTTGCTTTTGCGGGTCCATGACTCATGGGGTCCAAAACTCACCCCCCATGTGGTACCACATTTTCAAGGTCAAGAGTCGTCAACTGTGGACCATGGAAGTCAATAATAGTGAACTCCTCGTCGGGACTTTGAATGGATGAAGTTGGGACTTTGAATGGATGAAACCTTGCAAAACTTTATTAATAAACACGCCATAAATTTGGAAAAAAATGTACAAAGGAATATAAGAAAGAGGAAAAAAAGGGAGACACAAATCCCCATGTCAACAACAACACTCGATTTATAAGTAGCTATGGTTTTTCAACTTTTCCAATCAAAATTACACCAAAATTGATGATTTCATCGACAAGGTGTTGAAGGAAAAAAAAAAGGGAGAGGCCCCTTCACTCAATGACACACGACTTCTCATCGGTTGCATGAAAATTGGAGTTGTGTTTTTTTTTTTGGGTTTGTTTTGGAAATGCCCACAAAACAAATGTGGAGGAAAAAAATTATGTTGGAACATCATTAGGTACTTTGAATGCAAATATGAGTTTGATAAGTGTAGGGTAAAGCCCCACGGTAGGGGCATCCTCAAAACAAGTGGCTTAGGATGAGGGGGTAGTAGCCCCCATCTCGCATGTCGTTTTGAGAATGTGTGTAAATGGTGGGTTCTATCCATAATAAAACACAAGGTGAAAGTTTTCATGAACCTAAACTTTAGTAGATCATAATGGGTAAGAAAAGGAGAGTTGTTATGCTTGTTTTTTTTAAAGAGTGGTAGGCATAAGTTGTAAGGGAGGTTTTAATAAAAACGTTTGATTTTTTTTATTTTTATTTTTTGGTGAAGAGATGTTCTTGGAACTTGATTATTATTTATGTAATTGTATTAGGATGAAGTTTGATTATTTATCTAGTGGTTGGATTTCATAATTTAATTATGTTTTGATCATAATATCAATTAATGTGCATTAATAATTATCATGAGCCAATGATAATTTAATGAATGGATAAATGGGGATTTGAGGAAAAAAAAAACACATATGCAATCAGAAAAAGAAGAAGCATGCAATGTTTTTGTACCCCTTGCAATTGCAATTAGGAACCTTGGCTGATTTAACATCTTCCTTTCAACAAATGTCTATTGAATAAATAATTAAAATTGAAGATTCCTTGTCAAAATGTATTATTTTAAACATTTAAAAATATTATTTATTCACCTTATATTTTTTCTCTTGGAAAAAAAAATAAAATTCAACATTTTTACAAATAATATAATTAGTGTCACAAATTGCCAAGTTACTATGGTGTACACAATCTAGGGTCAGTTTCCACATTAAGATATAAAAAAAAAAAAAAAAAAAAAAAAAAAAAAAAAAAAAAAAAAAAAAAAA
>Ga0116227_10002970_pt1 | contig 38087 bp, 31 predicted proteins | sample S1TSphgellanicum_FD_89693 | JGI IMG/M metagenome (GOLD analysis project Ga0116227, IMG submission 89693) | Host-associated microbial communities from peat moss isolated from Minnesota, USA - S1T2_Fb - Sphagnum magellanicum MG | ecosystem: Host-associated > Plants > Peat moss > Unclassified...
CCAATGAGTCCGGCTGGATGGATGACGGGACGGATTGAGGGGAAGCGGACCAAATGCACGGATTTAAGGGAAGCTTCATTTATGCGCGAATATGCGACCATCCTTCCTTTACTATAAGTAATTACAATGATGGTCATTGTAGTTGTTTCCTCAGAACAGTTTGGCTCTGTCTCACTTTCTTTTTTAGTTTCCCTCCCTTTTTCTCTCAATCTATATGTATTCTCTGTTGTTAATCTATGAATGCTCTATCTATGCTTTCAATTTGTGTTTGTTTATAGGAACTTGACACCATGCACAAGGGCTCAATGCGTGTGTTTATGTTGTGTTTGAATTGCACCATCACCTCATGTATGTGTTGTTATGTTGTTGCCTTGTGTCTATGTTGTTATGTTGCACCATGGCCATCACCTTGGATGTGTGTTGTTGTGTTGCATCATCATCATCACCTCATGTTTGAGTTGCACCATGGCCATCACCTTGTATGTGTTGTTGTGTTGCATCATCATCATCACCTTATGTTTGAGTTGCGCCATTGCCTTGTGTTGTGTTGCACCATCACCTTGTGTTTGTGCCATCATTGTGTGTATGCATTGCACCTCATCTTGTTTGTGCATTGCATCATCACTTTGTGTCTATGCCATTACTGTGTGTTTTTGTTGTGTCATCACTTTATGTCTACATTGCACCATTGCCCTATGTTTGTGCCATTGCCTTGTGTTTGTGTTACACCATCACCTTGTGATTACATTGCATCATCACTTTGTGTATGTGCCATCATTTTGTGTCTATGTTATTGTGCCATCGCCATCAATTTGTGTGTCTATGCCATCACCTTGTGTCTATGTTGTGCCATCGCTACCAATTTGTGTTTATGCCATCACCTCATGTTTGTGTTGCACCATTGCCTTCAGAGGATTATTTGAAACTTTATATACCCAATGCCATCACATCTATACTTCACACCATTGTTAATGATTGTTGCTTAGGAATGACACAAACTGTAATCACAAATCAAGACAGCTTGAATTTGACCATCAGATCATTTCATCACCATATTAGGTCATCATCACTGTCATTCAAGAAAGACACAAGGTGATTTTCACTCTTTCCCTTACCCCCTTTCTCTCTCCATTTGGGTGAATGCAAGCTATAATGACCCACTTTTTGTGTCCCATTGCAATTTTTTGCAGGGTGTAATGAATTAACATGTCATTAAAATGCCATACAACCACTTATATGCACAATTGGGACTTGGTTTAAGATTATCAACTTCAATAAAAAACCATCTATATAATTTGTGCATAATAAATGTGCACCCATTATGTAGTAATGGACTTTTGAAATGAAAACGTATGCACTATCCCAACCATTTGCACTTCCCATACACATGAAATATTCAATATCAATTTTTTGAAAATAAATTTTATAGGGACTTAATATTTGATAGATGAAAGAAAAGAAAAAAAAAAGATTTGAAAACTCCATTACAAAAGCTTTAATCAAAGTATAGTTATGGACTTGTGAATGACCAAAACCTAGACCTTATTTTCAAAAGTTTAGATACATGGGTCATTTTTTGTTGGATTGATGATTTTTTTCCTTGTAAAATTTATGTCAAAAAGATGTCTAAGTGGGTATATTTTCATATGAAATTAATTAGCTTATTAACCAACCCATAATCTTCCAATTATGTTAATTTGACACCAAAAAATGGACTTTTAGGGACTTCTGATCTTCCACAAATGAGCCTTAACCTTGCATCTACCCATTTATTATTATTATTATTTGTTCCATGTTCTCACAAGAAGGTGACATTCACCATTGCATGAACTAGCATTTGGGCCATCAAAATCATCAAAGAGAGTCGAGAAAAGGTGGTGTTCAAGGAGGTACTTTGAAGGTGATCAATTGAAATGTCAAATGTTCAGTGATGCATTTGATGTTTCAAAGCATTTTGTAACTCGTCATAAAGGGAGGTTATGAAAATGGTGGTGTGGTGCTACTAAAAAAGAAACACAATTCTAACGATTCATAACACATTGGCATTAGATAAATCCTTGAGAAAGTCTGAATACCCACTTCAAACACAGTTATATACCCCAAATTCCTAAGAAAATTTTGAAACCTAAATCTACTTAACATCTGTGCACTTCAAATTCTCAAGAAAATTTCAATACCCAAAAGTAATGTAAAATTGGACTACAAAACATTTTAGTATCCAAAGTTTTTAATGCAAATTATTTGTGCAACTAAGATACTCAAGAAAAATTTTGTACCCAAAATTTTTAATGCAAAAGATCTACATCTTGACTTTTTTTTTTTCTTGATCCTTTTTTTTCTTTTTCTATCCCTCATTATTTCAACCCGCCATGCTTCTCCATCCTATTTCTCTCCTCTCTAATTGGCCATTGCCAATGCCATCAAAACCTACTACAAACCTTTACCTCTTTCATTTACTATTGTTGAATGGAAGGTTGCAACTTGCCTATGACATTCCCAACAAGCTAAATTTTTGCCCTTGTCGTCTAGAATTTTTTTGTTGATCAAATGTGATTCCTAACTCAAGCCCTATGTATCCTAGATGATGGGCTCAAAAACCTACTATGAAATTTCAAGAATTGTTTCAAGGCCTTCTGCACCCATTCTACCAATTTTATGTTGTTTGGTTTAAGATACTTGTGTTTTGCCATAACACAGTCTCTCGCTCTTCTAAACACATTCTTGAATGGTTTGAAGCATGTGACATTCAATGGATGAAATGCATGTGAAGTATGTGCAAGTAAGGTGACCATGTCCAACCTTAGTTTTGATGCTTATTTAAGGGCTTCTATCGTGACATGTGACCCATGCCCCTTGAAAATCAAAAGATGTCAATTCTTTTGAGAAAACCCCCCTAGAATAGATTTGCAAAAAAAATTCAATCATTAGTTGAAAAGGTAATTAGTTGTCATTGAAGTTTTTTTTTTACATAGCCATACATGTTTTTGGTCTCCAAAACTTTATGTAGTCTTCTTACATCCTTGAACTCTGAAAATGTAAAAAGAAAGCCAAATTATCCCTATTGCATTAACAACACAATTCAAAATTAGCCAGTCCTAATGGTGTTGTAAACATCACATGAACCCCACCTAGCCAAAACCCTAGCACCAAATTGTTGCCCTACTTTAATTCCTGTCTCATTTAAATTCCAAATGTGATTTAATGGGTATTTTTGTTATGTGTACAAGTTTTTCCAAGTTGTAATAAAAGGTATGGCATGTTCACTAATTAGTCCTTTTACAAGGCATGTGCTAATTTTTGGATGACATCATTTGAACCATAACCATTAACTATTTTTTATAACACCATTTCAAAATGGGGTAGGTTTGGTTTATGTGACTCCAACAACTTTTAATTTCAATTGTTGGAAGGTGACAAATAAGCTAACTTTTGCATGTTATGAACCCAAGTGGTTATTGCTTCATCCTCTTATTTTGTTAACACACCTTGGGGACCCATTTTTGAACCTTTGGTTCTACCATTGATGTGATCTAAAAGTGAAGTTAATAGGATGTTTCAATACCTCCTAACCTTCTTTAAAGATGTGTGTCCCTTCTATAATGCATCCATGGCATCTTCTAATTGATGATCTATCCACCTACCCTACTTAGATGCATTAGGTTGTTTATTAGTTCTAGTTGAACCTTGTATTGTTGTTGTGATAAGAGGGCATTATCATTGTGTTGATGTTGTGGTTGGTTGTGATTGTTGATTTTGTTGCTAAAGTGGTAAGTTGGTAATGTTGGTTTTCTTGGTCTTGAGATTTAGTACCCAAAACCCCACTCTATTATTTTCTTGGCACATTAAGATGTGTTGGAAGGCAAATTGCTAATTATACACCCTTAATATGTGGTTGTAAAGCCTCCTTTCGCATAAGTAGATTCATTTCAACCCTATTATTCTTGGACCCAATCTCCAAGCATTCAAGGGTGTTTACTCATGTTTTACAAAAGGTACAAATCAATGTTTCTTGTATGAAGACCAAGATATCAAAAAATATGTTAAATATGGATAGTTTTCAAATGCATAGGTTTCCACCTCCTCACAAGAGACAAGTCATAGATGTCAACAATTTTTTTCCAATTTAATGTGACATCAATTGTGGATTTGCAAGTAGTGGGAATGTATCTCAAGGTGTGTTGTGATGGAAAAGAAGGAAATCTACAACCCATACTACTATTAGAATGTGATGACACCTATAGGAATGATGATTGCTAAACTCAACAATAATAAAGGTAGTTTGAATACTTGATTATGTATTCCTAATTTAATTTTGGTATGCTAGTTAAATCTAGTTTTTTCTACACTATTTCCACTTCTTCAAACTTATTTACCTCCCCTTTGATTGTAAATGTGATAGGAACTACTTCTACCTTCTCCTTCATCTCAAATGTAATTGGGACTTTTATCTTGACCTCCTTTACATTAAAGTTTACTCCTATTTCCTTTGTGATTTCAATTGTAACCAAATTTGATTCTAATCCCGTATTGATCATTGATTGTAATTTCTTTTTAAAACATTGAAACTCTTACAACAAACTTCCCACTTGATGTGACATTTAATTTAAAACTACAAGCTTTTACTTTAGGATTGCAAAGTTTTGTATACTATACCTTGGGGTGCAATCATGTTCATAGGAGCTAAAAGCAGTCATAACCAATGCTTAATTTTGTGTTTTTTAAACCAACATTTTCTTAAGAGAATTTTAACTTGAAAATAAGTTAAAACTTTTGCACATTATCAAATCTAATATCTTATCTACAAATGTCCAAAATATGAAATTATTTCATTAACATGTAGACTTTCAAAACTAGTGTAATATCCATATAACCACTACTTTTAAGCAATAAAAAGACTTGTAAAACTTTGAAAATGACATATTTTTGGCAAATTTTTAACACAAACCTTAACAAAATAGCACAAAGAAATTTAAAATTTTTTTTTTGAAGACTTTTTGAGAATATTCCAACAATATTCCCCAAAAATAGTTACCTAAGTGGGTGGCAGTGGCTTCTATTAACATGACTGCACCCCTTTTTTTCATGATTTTTGGTGGGGTAATGCATTATATGATTTGTGATGGGAAAGTCCTCAATGAATTTATTTGGTTGTTGTTCCAATGGTATCCGGAGTTGTTTTATTTTTTTAATTAACTTGTATCTTGTTTTGCTATTTTTTAAAAATAGGGCAAACTTTTTTTTATGTGCACAAACAATAAATTTGGGGTTCCTTTTTTTTTTTTGTTCACCCAAGGATTAATTTCCAAACACTTGTTTGTATTTTTCTATGCATGAAATTTCAAATTCACAATCATGTCACTTAGATTGTTAATGTTGTCTTGGACACTTATTACCAAACAAAAAATTAGAAGCAATCCTAAATGTGTGCTCCAAAATGTTACATCTTGTCCTTATTCATGAACATTTAATTTCCCAAAGGCATTTTACATCTTTAAAATTTCAAAACACTAGATTCATGAAGAACGTTCAATCATGGGTGTATTTTTTAACAACAATCAATGACAGTCATGGGTGTTTAATTTTGGTTGGTTGTAAAATTATCAAATCTTGAGAAGAAATATGAAAACTAATGTTAGTTCCCAAGTTCATCACAAAGGCATGGATTAGGTTTGCAAGGTCGGAAAATTGATCATGATGATAAATTGCACATTACATGAACTCCAAGTTCATCACAAACACAAATCCAAAATTGTTTTGGCTTGAAAGTTCATCACAAAGCTTCATTGTATGTTGCCCTAGCTTCCAAGTCACAAACAAACCCAAATCCAAGTTTTTTTTGGCTTGAAGTTCATCACAACACCACATGAATGATTCCATGTTTACAAGCTCATCACAAACCCAAATTCAAGATTATTTTGGCTTTAAAGTTCATCATAAAGCCTCATTACATGCTACCCTAACTTCCAAGTCATTCACAAACCCAAATCTTTTCCAAATTTGAATCTGTTTTTGCATGAAAATTCATCACAAAGTCCTAAAACTTCCATTGCAATGCCCATAACTATCTACTAACATTACCATCTTGAATGGTGTTTGGAGATTTGAAAACTTGAATGCAAACCTAATCTTCACATTTGAAATTGAAAAATGGACACTCCTTGTGCCTTGTAACTTATTGTAACAAAAGTTGTGATATTAAACTTTATAGTTCATACAATCCATAGGCCAATTCATTTTGTGAAGCCACCAGGGCAACAAACTCGTCCACAAAGCCCCTAAGCCTCCATGTTTGTTGCCCATAAAAGTTCTATGGAACCTTCACACTCACAAACCCTTTGCTCTCACAAACACAATCTAGAAACTTAACAATGAATTCCCATTGGGCTTACTTTCTCACTCCTTTATTTCTTTACATTCTCATACATTCACATTGTAAATAAACTTGCATAGAAAAAGAGAGCCCACATTGCATGCATGTTAACTTGTTCATGCAAAAATGACAAAGAAATGAAATATGGGACCAATAGTTTTTGCATCAATTTTGATGCAAAAACTAGTTTTGCACCTTGTCATTTATTTTTATAAATTTTTGGCACCTTTTAGGTGTTTCATTTCATGTTCAATTAAAATTTAAAAATTTCATCCCATAGTAGGGGGACTTTATGGATCATTTGTAGTTCCATTTTTTTCTAAATTTTAGAAATAAAACAACCTTTGGATTCAATTGTTCAAAAATAATTAAAGTCAAAGACCCTATGGTTCTAGTTCTATCCAAGAATTGATAGTTTTCTTGAAAGACCTTGCAAAGAACTAACAATCTTATAAAAAAATTTAAACTGTTTCTATCATTTTTTTAGAATTGCCATTTTTTTATTGGAATCCAATCTTGGATTCCCATAAAAGATTATGGATCCTTGGATTGGAATCCAATCAAGGATCCACGAAAAAAAACCTAAATTTTGATTAAAAAAATGAACATTCATAAACAATGAGTTAAACTACATGGATTATCACATGAATGTTTGTTTTAATTATATATGTTTCATGACTTATGATTGGATGAATGTTAGATTCATCCATGATGAAAAACAATTGACTTACATAAATACATACATGTTATGGTCATATGGTCTTGTACTTGTAAATGTTCAATGTGTATTTCACATAACATCTTTATCAAAGCCTATTCATCATTATCATCATATTCAATCACAACATGATCTTCTCATTGAAACACGTTGAACCTCAACAAAAGTTATATTGCAAAAGGAAACATTGTTACACCATGTTTGGCATGTGTTTAACTATTGAAGATGTTGACTATTGGTCAGAAGTTATCAACATTTCACTTTCTTCATGTGATATATGACAAATTACCACTAGTGTTTCAAATAAGGTACACTTAAGCACCAAAACATTGAGGCATACTAATTTGGGAAATTGGGACTAGTTCACTTGACATTTGTCATTATCAAGTGAATTGGCATTATTAATCACATTGCAAAATGTTAGAATTTTCCAAAAAATAAAAATAAAATAATATTTCCCTATTGGCCAATTTATGTCATAATTTCCTTGAATATCACAAAAGTATTACCCTATGACATTTTTTTGTACATGTTTTGGAACAAAATATTACATGTAAAGCAATTTCAAATGTGTGGTAATGAATTTTTGAAATTAAAATCGTATAATATCAAGCAAACACATCACAAGAATTTTTGAAATACATCTGTGTATATCCATGTATTTTGGCAATATTGTATAAATATCAAATTGTTGTGGACTACAAGGGGAAAGACCTTTTACATGTATTTTATAATAAAACCATTCATATGAAGAGTAATTATTGTGATATAACATCCATAAATGAGATGCATTTTTTAAGTACCTTATTGGGCCATTTACATTTAATGATGAGTCCCTAAAATGTTAAGAATGTCCTAAAATGTCACATTTTTTATCCACTTGACAAATTACCTTGATTTTGTGTGAATGGGCACAATCACAAAATTAAAAAGAAAAACATTGTCAAGGCTATGATTATTGGTATAAAAAAACATCACCATCTTTTTAAAATCTTAACAACAAAATATTAATGTTTTGCAAGAAAAAACAAGTTGCCTACACCATACATCTAACAAGAGTTTCAACATCTATATAATTACAACAAGCTATGTACAATTGGTTATCTATGTGATGATTTCATACTTACCTATAGACCTACCATGTCCCATTTTACCTTTGTGCCTTACAAACTTACTTATCAACCTCCTTTGAAATAGGTGAACATTATTTTTGAAATATTGGTAGCCACATTAATTAGAGTTGAACTGCCCATCACAGGACACATACCTATTATTGAACACTTTTCAATATTTTCTTCATCCATTAACCAAATTGAATGATTTTCATGACATTGAACGTGCAAATAGAGTGCCACAAATGTTTTTTGAGCCTCAAAAGTAAAGGAACAACACAAAAAACATAAGAAGACAAATGATAATTTGCTTCAATTTTTTTGAAAAAATAGCTCTAGACCCCTCTCTACTTCCACCCCATATCTTCCTCATTTTTAGTCTGTTTTCAGTGATTTCAAACCTAATGGAAGCACCAATTAAGGCTTTACAAAATGTCTTCACATTCCAAAGGCAAAGATGCAACAATCAAAGATTTTAAACTCGAAATTTTAATTTATTTTAATTCGCCCATCCTCAAACATTGAACCCCCTTTACACCAAACACCCCATATCTTCCCCATTCCTTTATTGAATTGAGCAATTTTTGTAGCCTTAGAAGTGCTAGGTGGAAAACGACAAATTTTCCAAAAGCTTCAGAAGCAAAGGAACAATGTACAAGGGTTCGACCTCCTTTGACTTCTTAAGTGTTCACTCACTGGCCTATCTACTTTAGTTGTGTTGAAAAACATGGCAACACTACATACATCATTCTCTTTTTTTGGTTCTTGCGGGCTGTTTGTCTTTTGGCCTTTGTTTGGCCTTCCTTTTTTGTCTCCCCTATGATGGTTTTGGCCATCGATACTTTATTATATTTTTTTATTATGGTATTACATACATCATTTTTAAATAGCAATGACGTAGTTAAACAATTTTAAACAATCAAGGCCAAAAAGGGTGAGATTGAAAAGGAGCTGGTGTAGCAGTTCAACACAGAGCTGTTGTAGGGGCAAATGAAGCTACATGTCAAGGTCATTGCCGCCACACAGTAATGACCTGTGACTTCGCGGGCCTCCGCCTTAACGGTAGGCATGCCCCCCGGCGCAATGTTGCTCAAGTTTGCAACGAGCGAAGACCGCCAGGTCGTACTGTGAGGGCGGAAGGGCATGGTGGGGACCAAGTTGGGCCTAGACGTGGACCTCATGCCCAGACAATAGGCGCGCAAGTCGGAGTTGTGGATGTTGTTCAAAGAGGCCAAGGTGGCAAGCAAACATGCCTTTTAGCGTGCAACCAAGCTCTTCGTTGATGGCACTTAGATTTGCCTGCCCTCCTTTATTTAGGGGCACGGGGACCAGAGAGACCTATGCATGGTATCATGGAACATGCATGGGGGTGGTGTAAATAAACTAGAAACAGGGGTGCAAATACTAGAATTGTTTCAAGGTGCTAACCTTGTCTTATTAACCGAAACTTGTCACTTCCTAGGCCAACATTTGCCACATGTTGAAAGGTTTAACTCACTTGCGATAGCATGCACTATGCAGTTCGGAAAAACAAAAGCGATAAAACACAGCGGGGGGGGGGGGTTGCTGCTTACTTTCATAACCACCTTAGCCCAAACCTATCACATCGGAAGGAAGGAAGCCATGATTCTTATCTATGTCTACGAGTTAGCAACGGTGTTGCCCTTGACTTATTTGTTTGCATGGTGTACGATGCCCTTATTGGCTCCAAACACAAGAATGAATCGTTGTTCCAAAACCTGGTAGCAGATATTGTTGAAGTTCAAACTCTAGGGGGCATAATATTATTGGGAGGGGATTTTAATGCGCATATTATAGCGCTACTGGACACCATTGACATTAACGACCTTTGTGAACTATTACAGGCGCCTGAGTTCGCTGAGACTAAGTAACTAAGTGTTGTGGCTAAGCGATAGAACCACGACGTTAATGTTGGCGGTTGGGGCTATGAGCTCTTGGACCTATGTTGTGATGCTGGGTTGCTCATCCTCAATGGTCGGACACTTGGTGACGAATTAGGGGAGTTCATTTGTTTGGCAAATGGGGGGCGTAACACTGTCGATTATATTGTTAGCTCATTTGCATTTTGGCAAGTTACTACACACCTCAAAGTGATAATAGATGACACTTGTTACCGTGCAATGGGGGGGAATTTTGACCACAGGTCGTTGCACCTATGGTTGAACATTGATTGTAGTTTTGTTGAACCACTACATACGATTGTAACAAAAAAATTCTTGCCTAGGTTTAAATATGATAAATCAAAAGTTGAAAAGTATCAACTTGCCCTAATAGCAAGTTTTGGAAACCTGTGGGTTGTTGATTCGATTGGGCATTTGGGGGCAGACATGTTAGTTGACCTACTGTAACAGTGCCTGGGTGCTATAGCAAAGTCTACTTTTGGCAGCAAACCATCGGGAGGAAGTTGTAGAAAAAGACATTGCCATAAACCCTGGTTTGACATAGACTGCCGTAGAGCGAAATGTGAACTGAGGCTCTGGTTGAAAGCTAACCTCGACTCACATGTCATTAAACATCAGGAAAGTAAACTTAAAACTTTATTAAAAAAGAAATTTTTTTTGTGGGAAACTGCAAGAGCTCAACATATGTGTGCATTTGCTAAGGTGGATGCGCTTTTGTTTTGGAAAAAATATCGACCAAAGGCACATGTTGTGGACAAGATTAGTGCAATTACGCTTTTGGAAGGCTTCCGTGGGTTAATTGGCTAGTCTCCGCCACCCATATGGCTGCGAATTCATTTAGCTCAGGTGACCAAACCTCCATCTAGCCACACCCTAAACATAGATATCACACTTGTTGAGCTGCTTTAGGTCTTGAAAAAACTACAAAGGAACAAGGCTGCTGGTTTGGATGGTATGAAAGTTAAATTCATTTTGGATGCGGGAGAGCTACTACACATGCCATTATTGACAACGTTCAATTGCTTCCTAGTAGAAGGCTTTTTAGAAGCCCTTTCCACTAGGGTGCTGCACGTGCTCTTTAAAAGGGGCGATGTCTCCGAATTTGACAACTATAGGGGGATAACGGTTGGGCCTATCCTAGCAAAGTTGTTCGCTATGATCTTTGACAAAAGGCTGAGTGAGTGGCTGAACAACATGGGCTGCGTGTCAAGGGTCAAGCTGGGTTTCACAAAGATTACCACACTATTGACTAACTTTTCATATTACAAACTCTGATAGAACAAGACAAAAAAGAAGCCACTCTATTGCTATTTTGTGGACTTCAAATAAGTGTTCGATACTATGCCACATGAAGTGCTATGGTAGGTGTTGGTTGGCTTTAGGGTGGAGGGATGTTTCTTGCGATGCTTGCAGGTGATGTATGCCAAGGATACCGTATGCATCAACCACCCAAGCAAGGGTGTCACCTTTAACTTCAGGTGCCAGCAGGGTGTGAAGCAAGGTTGTCCTCTTCGCCCCTTATTGTTTGGGCTATATTTGGATGCCCTAGAAGGGCGCTTGGATGGTAGAGAATGCGATGCACCGGCCTTAGCAGACTTGCATGTATGGCTGTTATTTTTTGTAGATGATCTCGTTCTAATGTCGAAGTTAAAGGTGGGATTGTAGCAATAGTTAGACGCACTCCAACAATTTTGTGTTGAATGGGGACTTATGGTGAACGTGAAAAAAACAAAAGTCATGGTGTTCAATTTTGCTAACCCATGCCAAAAGTTTGTGTTTGAAGGTGATGTTATTGAACGTGTGCAGACCTTTAAATACTTGGGGATCCTATTCGAGACCACTTCGAACTTAGATAGTGCAGTGGAACATCTAGCAGTTGCTAGTAGGCGTTCGTTATTCGCACTGAACTGCCATTGTGTGAAGCTACATATTATGGATGTTAAGCTACGCTGTGACCTCTTCAACATGTTGGTGTGTTCCATAGTAAGCTATGCCTGTGAGGTTTGGGTGGACTCCAAGAAAATAGAAGCCATTGAAATAGTGTATCAAGGGTTTCTCAAATCCTTACCCAAGGGGCGAAAAACAACCAGCACATCCATCGTGCTGGTAGAATTTGGCAAATTCCCCTTTGAACATTTTGCACATTTTGCATGGAGACAGGCGCTGTTGTATTATAACCGTGTGAGCATGGTCATTAAAGACTGCATCTTGGAAAAGGCTTGGGAAGCCCAACTCGTTAGGCTTGCTGTAAGAAAGAAATGTTGGGCTAGATCCGTGACAAAATGGCTACTTTAAAATCAACCCCAAAAGGTCGTAGGTTTTCTGCCTTTGGTTCAATCACTGTTGGAAACAACACCTCAACTTGCAGCGACCTGTGCGCTTTAGGCGAGGACTGTTTAATTGCCACTAGGAATAGTTCTTAGGATAACGCACATACATCTGACTTGTCTAGTAGGGGTAAAAGGTTAGGCGGACAGCCAAGTACTTTGGTGCAACACGCATAACGTATGGGTGGGAGTTCACATGGCTAAGCTAGCCACGCTATAACTAGTGTAGCTAGTTGGTGCTAAATCTACGACGGGAGGCTCGATCAACTAGGATGCTAGGGCCCCACCCCCTTTAGGTTTTCCCCACACAATGTTGAATGTAAAAAGGGTGAAAGATTATATGCAGTTGGCTTTCATTGAAAAGTTCTTTACTAACCGCGAAATCAGGACCAACATGCAGACAAAATACTTGCGCTTGAAGGGTATGTTGTACAAGAGTGAAAGCTAATTATGTGACATCAAGTGTGTTCAATTATGGAAAGCTTTGGCCCGGTTTCGGTGTGGCAACATGCAGCTTGAGGTAATGCTAAGTGTGTGGAAGGGTGTGCCGTACACAGAGAGGCTTTGTCAAGGTTGCGACTTGGGGAAGGTAGAGGATGAAGAACACTTGCTCCTTGTCTGTCCAAATACACAGAAAGTTAGGGAACGCTTTTGTTCGACCTTGCCCCTCACCCACACAAACACTCTTGCTGAACTCATGTAGACTATGAACATGGTCACCCTGGCCAAGTTTGTGGCATATTGCTAGTACCAGAGGACAAATTGTCCTCCATGATCTACCTTTCATCTAATGGACTCTCTGGTTCCAAATGGACATAAAATTGTAAATAGTAAACAGTAAATAGTAGGAAATATGGTAGCATATATGTCATTTTTGAAAATATTATCTTACCATAACATGGCAACATACTCAAATTTTGAAACATATATGGCCAACTTGACCGAGTGTCAATTTTTCATTTGGAAATGTGACAAGTATGTGAATTTTGAAACACTAATGGCAAGTTTAACCTAATCTATAAGGTTCATAACAAGACACTTGGTGCTTGATAAGTCACTTGGTTTGAAACACCAGTGTCCAAGTTAACCCAATGCAAAATATTTGTTCTATGACATGACTAAATTTGAAATATTGATGGCCATTCATTTCTGTTGTTTGGTTTATGACACTCTGGCAATTATTTGTGTGTCAGTGTAAAGCACTCCAGGGATTTTCCCTTTGCAATTTGGACACCCCTCCCCAAGCAGAAGATCTGTTTGCCAATTAGCAGAACATTCTGCTGATCACATTCACACTTTCCGCCATTCAACAAAGGAGAATGTCATGCTTAATGCTGAGGAAGCCCTGCCCCTTTTGCCCTTCTCAAGTTTTGGGGACTACACCCTCAGGCTGCTGCCCTCCCTTAAATTAGAGAAGGTGATGGGGAGCAGGCATGGTATTCATCACATTATCAATGCCTGATGGCAGGGTCCTGGGGACACATGCCCTAAATGCATGTCATGGCTATATGTAAAACAAAAATGTTCCCAAAATTCTGAAACATCATGGCATTCTCTATATTTACAACTTTACATTAAAACTATTGCAATGATTTCAACAATAATATTTCACATGTTCCTCCCATTCATTTTGCTTTGTGGAGTGCGTGAGCAATTGATTGAACAGCAGGGGAGTCATTTGAAGCACCAAGCACAGAAACCTTACATTTTTCACACACCCATTTCACATTCTCCCATATTCTCCACACATAGAGCAGACTCAAAAATCCCACCATATCACATCCCAAGGTGGGTCATCCTTTCATTGATGGTAATCAAAGGTAACCTAACAAGGCATTTCACAAGCAGAGAGATCATGTGCTGCCTCACTTTCTCACAATACTACCCTCCAATGAAGTGTTGCTTTGCTGTCTTATGATGCTATACTCAATCAGGTGTTGCTTCATCTTCTTCCAAAGCTACCCCAGATCAGGAGTTAATATTGTGATGTTTGCAGTTTTAAAGAAATCTCATTCCAACTAACAAATCCTTGAGTAGCCAATAGCAAGGATGAAAACATAGAAATGCAGTTGCACATTTTTCTTTCTAGTCCTTCAACTTTCCCTGACATGTTAACAAGAACTTCACATTTTGCTTTTCTAGTCCTTGGACTTTCCCTGACATGTTAATGATATGAACTCCCCCTGACAATGTGACGTTGAATGTTTACCATTTGGGTGCAGCAGAAATTTTGCCACATGCGAACATAGTAGTCTGCAACACAAAGCATAGGTAAGAATATATTAAACCCTTTCCTTCACTCAGAATTGTACATCATAGTTGGGAATGGCAAGAGTTTCCTTGTACCACCAACAATAATGTCCTGTTATGTTAGCCATTCTAGGATTTGAAATCAAGTTGAACAAATACATCTGCACTCCAATTTAGAACATTCTCATGCACCCAATAGCATGTTTTGAGTTTCAGTAAACATGTCAACACCTATTTCCTGGGGATGATCACATACTCCTATGCAGAAGACTTGCATGCATATCTATCTACCTTAGTTATGCCACTGTGGGTGCCTCACCAGTAGGTGGGTGGCATTTCCATGACCCTGTGATGAAGCTTCTGAAGAACACCCCCCCACAAATCAACAAGGTAAGTCATTTGAAGATGCATTAGAAGAAGAGATAATTTGACAAATAAGTGGTAAGGTTCCTAAAAATTACACTCAGTAATGGGGCATAGATGGCCATGTCCACCTGGCAGCTAATTATCAAGTACATTTGCCTGAAGGGGATTTGCACTGCTAACAGAAAGATATATGTCATGCTTTGCTCCATAACTCATTTTCAAGTACCATCACTAGTCTTAACATCCTGAGCTCACTGGATTAGAAAAGAAGCTTTCGGAGTGGTTCTCAGAATGTGATGGTAAAATAACTACTGATCTAAACAAATTATAATGTTCACCTAGTACTGACCCTAACCCTAAACTCTATGCCCATTAGAGTGAGCTGAAGAGCCCTCCTGATCATGAGTCAGAGACTGCTGTACTATTCCTATCTGCAACAGATTTCCTCTGTGCACCTACATGCATATCAGAGGTTTTAGATTTGAGAATTGATACAGAGGTGGTGAAGACATCAGACCAACAGACAACATTAATGAAGTTTTTTGGACACATTTCCAACTCCAGTAAGTTGCCTGAACTCCAAGAGAATGTAGCTTGAGGCACCAAATGGTGATTTCCCATCAGCTTTGAATCCAATGTAGGTGTCAGGCAGGCCTGCAAGGTCACACACTTCGAAGTTTAAGTCACTGTGCTCTCAGTGTGTCTAACTCAGATAATTAATGGGCATAACAAATCATGAAAGCTATGAATGTGAAACTTGGCCAGTGCCTCAAGATGCTCTGAATATGTCACAAAAAGAGAAAACTGGTCAGCAAAAACTGCTGTCCTCTTTCTATATGCAAACTCTGACAGTGATGAAGTATGCCGGTGAAGAATTCACATCTTTCCCATCTGAGAAGAGAGGACCAAACCAAAATAAGTTTCCCCCTTGAAATGGGCCAACAATGTGATGATGAGACCTGCCTAAGGTGAACTTCATTACAAAGCCTGCTTGACAACAAATGACTCTTAAGTCCTTATTGCATAAAAGCATGTGGAAAACCTGCTCACCTGATTTTTAGCTGCCTTGAGATTTCAATGCAAAATTCAGGGAACTGAGCTGCGTCAAAATGGAAACAGAACAGAACAAGTGCACCAGCCCATGCATAGTCCAACAAGACAGCTGGAGAGCAACATATATGATGCCAACACTCTGTTTTGTCCTGCAAGATTGTAGGAGTTTTTGTTAAATAGCAGAAGAATCAAACACAAGGGCCTTCAATTGGAATTGCATGAAAGAGTCCATTCTGGTGCAATCAGGTGATACTGACAACATGCTGTACCGCACAGTAAATCAAAGTGGGAGGCACAAACCAGTTATTTGTTCAGACATACAGGCCACAGCCTGTTTGTTGTAATTCAGAGGCAAGGCCTACTCTGAGTCTGAATCTGCAACACGAAATTGATGATAGCGTCGGTCTGGTGGGCTACTACGAGGCCTTGCAGGAATAGTATTGCGCACAAACATACTTCGGCTGTGACCTGACCCTTGCGAGTTGAGTAGGCGTGCCTGTGCTGTTCCATTACCACTCATCCCGAATAGCACAGCCCCTACCAACCAACCATACAGCTGGATGTTAGTTTGCTATATGCAGCAGTTGGCATTTCAAGCATATTCTTGCAACTGCACTGAACATTGCACAACTGATATTTATGACCTGTATGGATACCAACTCAAGCCAATCCATTCACACTCCCCAAACCTACTGTAGGATATCATACTCTGTGGCATCTTCTGACAAACCATGACATGAACATCCCCAACATCAAATCATGTAGCCTCTTCAGATAGCCATTTTCAAAATAGTAGCAATACTCAGATCAGGATCATTCCTTCTCAAAGTCAACCAATAAACATAGAAGGAAGACAAGAGATTAAAGCCATGAGAGACCTGTGCTGGAAATAGTATCCAGGCCACCTCTTGCTTTTAGGGGAGGACCATAAACCTCCTGTGATGGAGAGCTTGGAATATGTGAAGGAAGAGTGGAATCTATTCCATTTCTTCCTCCTCCTCCTAGACTAAGTGAGAACCATGTATTGTCCATCTCTTCCTCCTCTGCCATCAAAGCCTCCTGAGAGTTGGATTGGACCTGTACAAAACCACCTGAGAACTCAATTTTTTCCTCACCATTGCTGTAAATTAACTCTCACAAGTGTTGAGAAATCTTCACACTCACAATTAAGGAAACCAGGGCCAGGCATAAACTTTTCCTTCTAAGTACCAAAAAAATAAAAATAACACTCCCAGTTAAGGACTGAAGTAACAGGAAGAAGAAAAACACAGGAGGGAAGAACTAGATCAAAAAGAACAATAAAACTAGCGGTATGAACAGCAGTGACAATCCCTCACTTGTTCAGGGACCATGAACTGTAACATGTTGCCAATGAATACAAAAGTCATGAAGAGGCTACATAGAGAGTAGTGGGGACTCCTGCACCCTGAACCTATCCTTTCAACACATCATCGGTGACTACTTGGATGCAGTACCACAGTTTTTTTTTTCAATTTCCTGATGGAGCTGTGGTGGCAAGCATCCCTAGGCAGATTTCAACTTAACTGGCAACATAATTTCAAGGAACTCTTAAGCTTAGCCAGTAGAGATAAATCTGATGGCACCCTCCGCAAAAAAATCAGTTTTCAAGCAATGTTAAATGATTAAGCCATTTTAATGGTAGCTGCCCTTTAGAACAGTAGAAATCTGGTGATAATTCACCAGAAAGAAAAACACTGTGCAGTACATATCTATGCAATTGCATAGAAAACTTGACAACAATTTGAAGGTGACATCACAATGAGTGCAGTCATAACCTTATGAGAGTTGCTCACATGATGTCAGACCATCACCTTCATCACAAATAGCAGTGACAAGCTGTCATGACTACCTGATGACTTCATCAGCTCCCAACAGTGGGTGTAGATAAGTGTCTCAAAATCTGCCTAAAACGTTGGTCAAACCATCATACAAAATCAGTGCCCTGAGTTTTTTATTGTGTTTCTGGAAGCAATGGGAAGATTAAGTCATGATGTTGGCTAGCAATCCAGAGACAGATGCAGAACATCTGCTTTAGCCACTGGAAAACATATCTATGAAATCTCAGAGAGAACTCCACGATAACACTTTGAAGGTAACCCATCTATTTTGTCAGTTCTAACCAAACCAAACCAAACATATCAAGCATGCAATTGGTCATAACCTTGTGAGTGCCACTCACAACATATCAGATCATCACCTTCACAAATGGCAACTGGCTGCCATTACCTTGATCAGCTCCTGACCATGGGTGTATAAAAGTACATATAAACTGCTCATAATTTAGGACGACAATTGTACATAAACCCCTATCCTGACTTTCTGTCAGTCTGAAAGCAACAGGAAGACTCAAGCATGCCACTGCTGGCAGTATATTCCACTGCTGCACTCTGTACTTTGAAGGCTCTGTCACATCTCATTGACCTACAGCATAACACTAACTTCCTTTCATGTATGGAAAAGATACAAACAAAATTAAAAGCAATGACAAAAAGAATCTTAACATTCCAAATGGTGATATAACTTTGGCTGTCTACAGCAAGTGTGGGAAAAAAAAAAGAACAGACATAGTAAACAAAATTCAATGGATAATGGGTAACTACCGGAACACGAGCTGGTTGAGGAGGGAGAAACAGGTACAATGCAGATTCTGATGGAGAAGCCCCCCTTCCACTGTCACTACTCCCACCACCGTTGTGCTCAGCACTTGTGTAAGGGAGTGAATGAGATGGCTGACTGTACCTTCTCCAGCTTGAACCCCTGATAGAATCCTCCCTGTGCGGAGGAGGAGATGGCAGTGCAAATCCCATCCCTGCCGCTACTTGGACTGGTGTGGGTCGGGTGGGAAGAGGATGATGGCTGATACTTGGTGGGTCAGAACCACCATAGTAGCCAAAAGGGCCACTTGAAATATTTCGAATTTGGGAGGACCAGAAATTGTTGCTTTCCAATTGCCGGTCCAGACCCTCCTCATTATTGGTAAAACTGTCCATTCTTGTGCCTGGTAGATGTTTGAAGTGCAGGGAGCCTGAGCTCAATGCCAATCCTGTTTCTCTATCTGGAGCAAGAGCCAGACCTGGTGACTCTGCATGCAAGTCATGCAAGTCATGCAAGTCCTCTGCTGCAATATTTGGGGACTGAGTAGTACCATGACCCAGGCCATCAGATCCCATGTACACTGGTGCCCCTGAAGAACCCAAGACTGTGTCCTCACCAGCTTCCTCCTCATCAGTATCACTCAACACAATGACATCAGTATCTCCATTTGCTACATCACCACCAGTGCTTTGCCACATCCCTGTTGAAGCATCACCCATTTTGACTGGGAATGCCACTTCATCTCCATCATCTGAATACACAGCAGCCTTCTCACTCGCCTCTTGGTTAACACTGCGGTCACCATCCTCTTGCTCTTCATTAACATCAGTACTCCTAGAAATATTTGCAACTGGCTTTAAACGCTTACTGGGACCTGCATCTGCCCAGCCATTAGGGTGCTTGAAGCCATTTATTGCCCAAACACCATCGTGCATACGTTTCATCCCAAGCTTCAGTGAGGCCTGTTCATGAGAAGACAAACCCTCTTCCACTTTCACGGGCATGAGAGGTGGTTGCCAGGATACAGGCTTATGATGGTTACTTCCATTAGCAGCAATCACAAAGCTGCCCTGAGGTGTCCGCCATGGTTCCTGAAGCCTAGCTTCCCCTTCCAGTTTGGGTCTCCACGAGCCATCGTCTTTCATTTCGACTTCAGTAATATCTTCTCCCATGTGTTTCATCTGAATTGACAAAACCAGAGTCATAAAGGCAACTCCATTTGCACTACTAAGCAAACAAAAAGCACAACACAAATCAATAATTGCAAAAACAGGTTTTCCACTTACAGCAGATGTGATGCAGTTGAACAAAGGATCAATAATAAGGGACTCAATTGAGTAATTTTTCAAGCAAATGGGGCACTGCCACTGGGATGTCCAACAAACACAACAGAAAAAAGCATCCTGGTCAGTCCAGCAGTTAGATGACCTGTGCAAATCAGGACATGCTGTCAAACTGTCTATGTGTGCTCATACTATTCAAACACAGATCACAATCATCAACACCAAAAAGTTGTTGAAATACTGATACTAAACTCACAAACACTTCACAGAAACTCCATTCTTCTTTAAACCTTCATTGATCTGAAGTAAAACAGATGCTTGGATTTCATCACTTACCTTGCGAGCCCGCTGATTTAGTTCCACAAAAGTGTTCAGATCAAAGCAGCCCATGTGGAGGCAAGGCTTAAATCGGCCCGCAACCTTTATACGTGATCCACTCATCTGTGAGCTCAAGAATCAGTTGCAATATCACACATGTGGAGCTTATAAGTACATAGGAGTAAATGTAATCCTTTGATTGTACTCAAAATATGCATATACATAATGGAACAAGTTCACATCATCCTTAGGTTAATGATAGAGAATCAGAGACCCAATTGTGTTGAGATAAAATGGAGGAGTTGACATTGAAGCATCTAATGATGCATCCCAATAAGGGGAACAAAAGAGCCTTCAAACTTTGTGACCACGAAGGATAGGGACAAACATAAAAAATATATAACACAGTTTCCTTGTTTGTAAGGACACCCATATCAAGAGAGGTGAGAAAAGCTGAATCAAAGACAAGTACTTCTCAACAGGTGACATTGTAGCCCCACAACAAGGAAGTCTTACAGGGCAACGTAAAGTGACAGTAATGGACTCTGTAATAACTTCCAAGTCACTATCGTCGTCATCATCATCAACCCCACCCCCTGCACCACCTCCACCATTGATGGAGCGCCGTAACCGCAAAAGTGCATCTTCAAAGGCCTCCCCTTTTGTAGCTGCTGGGATCAAGTCCATCACCTTTCATACAAAGCAGCAAACAAGAGAAAGGAAAAGTTAAATTGACTGTTAAGCTTCTATCACAGTAAGTCTCCAATGTTTTCAGGACTTGCACTCCAATGAAGGAGAGTACATACATTATTGTGCATAAACCTTGGCATAAACAGCCACCAGTAAAAGAATTTAATAAACTTCTACAGAAGTTCGTTGTTCAGTTGAAAATCTGCCTTTCACACAAGAAAATTAGGACATTGTAAGCAACTGTTTGCAAAAAGAGCAGAAATTGCACCCACCTGCTTCAGAGAGTTGCGGTGAATAATGCGAACTCCTATACAGAAATCACGGGCATCATATGCAGATAGTAACAACCGGTTTAGGCCTTCCCGAGTGGAAGTTGTAATCTGCAGAAGGAGGCCAATTTGAAACCATTAGGAAATGACACAGCCTAGATGTGTTACAGGGATCAGTACACAGTGCACTATTATCTATACCTAGTGACCACCATCCCTTCTGTCAAACATCTGTGCAAATCATCTCCATATAGGGGCCATCTCTAACATCATACATGGCAGTAGAACCAGCAAGATGACCTAGGAGTGGAACATGATATACCCCTGGGCCATCATCACGACCATTGGTTCCCAGCAGTTGTTGACCTGGTCGATTGGTTACCCGGACAGTCGCAGCTGTTCACATGAAAACAGACACCAGAATCCAACCTTGTCAAAAGACAAGACTTGTGCAGAAAAATGGGGGAGATCTATCTGTACAGCATCACAAATACTACATTCAAACCAAAATCATATATGTGGAGATAAATCCAGGACTTTGATTCTTGCTCAAAACTCACTCCATTGTGTGCTACAAAAAAGTTTTTTCTAATATGTAAGAACAGCAGTATCAGGAAGGTTTCCACAATCTTGGGCAGTTACATTTGCAAACAAAATTCATGCAAGCAAAAGGGAAGGCAGGAATGGAAAGTACAATTGATGCGTAGAGCACAATATGCAGGCCAGTGCATGCGAAAAGGAACCTTGTCAGTGAGTAGCACACACCACACCTGCACACCATTTCAACACTTACCAATTTACCAGATGACAAATGTTTGCACAGCTTCTTTTTTCTCACCAACACCAATTGTGTCTCCTATGCACAATTCTGTAAATTCCTAGCCCTGGTAATCTTAACACTAAGTGTCACAGATTTAACACTCAATTGTGTACCAAATTCAGCCATAGAAGGTTGTACTGGCCCTGCACGCCTAAGGAAAACCATGAAACACTAGAGAAAATCCAAGAAGCCCTGCAGGTACTGGTTTTGACCTGCAGATCATAATTTGGTTTGTGAAGCAGCTCCCAATCTGCACGTGATAGTGTGAAAGTCTTCTCCACATTTTGCAATGGATTTGAGCTGCATATCACCCAACAAACAAGTGAACTTCTGATCACCCATCAAAATGCAAATCATGGGATAGCAGAGCTAACTCCATAACAAAAAACTCTGAAGGTACCCATGGTGTCAGCTTCAGCAAAACAAAATTAAACATAACAAGAATGAGAGTGGTGATAACCTCATGAAAGTCACTCACATGGTATCAGATCATCACCTTCACCATGAATAGCAGTGACTAGCTGCCATGACTTGCCACTGACTTCATCTGCTGCCGACAGTGGGAGTAGATAAGTACATAATAATCTACAATGGGGTAGGGGTTTGGGCCTCCTGCACCCTAAACATATCCCTTAAGCACACCCACTGGTGACTACTTGGAATATGTGACTACCACATATTGAAGTGAATGCAGCAGAGAGAGACCCTACTATCACTACCAATAAAGCACCCACTCTTAGATACATGCGAGTGAGTTTGAGAACCTTGACTTGTGAGCTATGCAAGGTAACATATGTGTGTAGCACTTGAACCAACTACTGTACATAACAGAGTGAGAAGAAAGGCACATACCCCTCCACCTTTGGCATAGAAACAATTGGCTTTGTTGGAAGCAAAGGATGTGAAAGTGACACACAGAAGCTGTTGAACAAACAAACAAGTGCCATGAATTACTACCAGAATCACAATTCCTCTGCCCTAGGCCACTACACATACTATGCCACACTATTCCATGAACAGTTCCAACATCATAATCCTTAATGACAGAAAACATCAATCCAGATAGAGTTCCTGCCATCCATGAACAGTGTGATACTACAAGGTGACCACAACACTGCCTGAGAACTAAACTGGCCCCAGTGTCAAAAGCTGCCATTTAAAAAGTGCAATCAGGATTCAGTATAGGCTCCTACGGATCGCAGCGTGCAATGCGGCAAAGCTCGCAGTAGAATGAGGAAGGGATTTCAGGTTCACCTCCTTCAGAGGGCTTCTCTGAAGGTAAAACACAGTTCAAATGCTGCCACACTCCACATTTGCTGTCGTCACACTGTTACATATGGTCATTTGTCACCATTAGACCATTTTCAGGAAGTATTGAATATCACGTTTCTTCCTCATCTCACAAATGCTCAAGAAAACTTCCAAACCAGGGAAGCACATCTAGAAATCCTTGACAGTTTGCACACAAAGATAGGATGTGCAGTATCCTGCTTCCACAGGAGCACAATCAAAAACCAATGACAACAGCAAGTGACCTGGATCATGGTTCCCTTGTCAACAGAGTTGCCACAGGGGCAGCGTGTCTTGGCTTCATCCCAACCAACAACCTCCTCTTGCTCATCTGACTGAGCCATGCTACCAGATACCCCTGCAACAACTCTGCTCCTTCCTGCCAATCCCAGATCTGGGGCACCTATACTTCGTAGCTTCCTGCCACAACTCATTTCACAATGACAATACAGTTACCACTTGATACCATGTTGATAAAGCCCTGCACTTGAATGCATTCCTAGCATGTTGATACACCTTTCCTTCCATGTGGTCCACATTCTCTCTACACAGAGCTCAGTATAAATTCCTTACTTCCTCCTGCATCAGCAACACACACAATCTAAAATTGATGCAGACTAATCACCAGAATTGAGCCCTGTACTGGCTACCAACAATCAGAATTCCCAAATGAGGAAGGAGATCAAAAAACCTGTATATGTCATCAATAACATTTGCAGCCTCCTCCCTGGAGACCGCATTCTTTGACATCTTTGAACCTGTTTGCAATAAAGGCATCACAAGTTACTCACACAAATGACACAGACTATGTCTCCCAACACTCTTGTAATTGACAGAAAATCTGTTTCTACCAGCTTCTGAAACCATGCTTATACAGTTGTAACAAGTCAGATCTCTCCTGGTCTCTATTGATAACTCACTCCAAGGTGCCACACAAAATGCAAATCCAGACAATGCCATGCCTTTCAAGCCACATTGTGGAAAAGGAACAAAGTTGGGCTGCAACTGTCTTAGCAAACTCAATCATCTTTCTTTGATTCTAAGTCCATGTTTGACTGTCAGGTTCTAAGGTGTGGGCCATAGAACACACCTTTGATTTTAGATGGCGTTGTTTCTGCAGGCACCAACACTTCCATGATCTTGTCCATCAGAATCTGCTTACATACAACAGAACTGATAAGCATCAAAGGATGTACCACCAGTTTATTGCCATGAAATCAAGCAATTCATGACCAGCTGATTTCACCTTGGCAGACCTTCCAAGACCAGGCTATGTCATGATTGTGAGACTTTATAGGTTCAGCACACATAATCACAACATGATCTACAATGGTCTTCTATATCAACAGCTGCCAAATTAGGTATGTGAAATGGTCAAACAGTAACACAAATGCTGTTCTGGCTATTTGCACATGGCACTCTCCTGCTCCTCTTCAGCAACATAAAGAAAAGAAGGCTTGTTGCCTTGAGAAACAAGAAAAAAATGCTTGTGACAGCAACTTGAATCTATAATCATGGGCACAAGCTTTGAACATCACATACATTCAGGAAGATAAGAGTTAAAAATTTCAGCAGCAAAGCACACCTGCTTCTTGCCCTGCTTTGAGAGACCAAGGCGGCTGAGTACATGTTTGAGCTCTGTGATGCGGAAAGATGCCAACTGGTTCTGCAAAAACCCCATCTCAACAACATGATGAACTCATCATGAGACAGAGTGTGCAGGATGGTAGAGATACGATGCTCACCTGACAAATACAACTAAAATTGCTTAATTTGCAAACCTCTTTGCAAAAACAAAAGAGGTCATGCATGCATGCAACCTCTTTCCCAACTCACGAAGGTCGATCTCTCTTTCTTAACAGCAGGTACACGCACAAAGCAAGCGATGGAGACCCAACCCCTCCTCCAGTTTGGCCGATGCATCACACATTTGAACCAGAAGCTATATCTTGGCATAGTCAAATTTTGAGTGACCTGAGGCGTGGGTTGGGGGAGGGTGGGCAAAGGTTCACCTGACAACGGGTAGCAAGCTCATCCATTGCAGTTGTGCTGGAGCTCCTTCAATGATCCCGACTTCTTCTTCGTCTTGAATTCACCTGCTTCTTCTTCATTACCCAAACCCTGGCCCTACACATCGATCTCTCTCCACAGTTGCTCCCTTCCGTCTGTGCGTCTGTCTGTCTACCCTAGATGTTCTTCTTCTAAAGAATACCCACCAGCCGGTATAGCTTTCTGGATTTAGGGTATGGCTTTAGGGTCAAACACAGCTAGTGCAGGTGTCAAATTTCACCAGAATTCCAACAACAACAACAACAACACAAGAAGAAAAACACATGCGCCGAAAATTCCCCTACCACCCACACAGAAAGAAACCACTAGCCAGCCAGCCAGCCAAGGGGACAAAAAACCACAAGACTAGGGTTTGCGAGACAAGGGTTTGCCAGCCAGAATGAAACGGGAATCCAACCAGGCGCGTTGGAAGACGCAACGCGGAGCTATTGCAACAGCTTTTCTTTCACAACGGCCACCCGACGACGACGACGACGACACACGCTGCTGATCATCATCATCATCATGGTCACAACGAAACCGCAGTGGAAACCCCCGCCGCGATGCAGAAGCAGCAGCGCCAATCCCTAATCCGGCTGCCATCCGACAGAGGAGAGAAAGAGCTTCTTGGTACCTACCATGCGGCGTTGTTCTTTCTCGCTTCCTCGTCGCAACGCAGCGAACCTCCTCCGCTCGCTCGCCTCGCGCGGTGAGTGCTTCCCAAACGCGACCGGTAGAACCGGTCTTCGCATACGAGAGAGACTACGATCTACTGGCCATCACCGGTCATCCGTATGTACAGAACTGGGATCTCCCGACTGAATGAATATATCGGTAGTGTCGGTCTCTGCAGACCAGAAAGACTACGGTATACTGGCCATCATCGGTCATCTGTACAAATTCCAGTGTGGGATGGGTGTTCTGTAGGCCAAAATACTGGTAGATCTGGTGTCCATATACGAGATAGACTACGATATACTGACCATCACCAGTCATCTGTACAATGATCGCGATCGCGCCAGTTGAATACCAGTAGGGTCGGTTTCCGTATACGAGCTAGACTACAGTAGACTGGTCATCAGCGGTCATCTGTACAAAACAAGGTTCGCCCCTGCTGAGTAAGTTAGGATGTAGCAAGTAGATGGTGGGGGGGGTAAAAATTACCAGTAACTTTATTCTGGTAATTGTAAAGATAGCAGGTTAACCGTCTTTTCTTGTTGAAAAATAACTTTTAAATAATATAGGAAACTGAAAACTCTTTTTCCTTTTGGTGGGGAAGTTTTATTCGGTTTTCTACATTTTCTTCAAATTATAAGACAACATAAAAAGAAGAATAATTAAATTTATGTTACAAATTACAATATTATGAACATAAATTTACCCTCCACCCCCCCCAAGGCGGCGGACCGGTTAATTGGCTACCCTTGTTAAAAAGTAAACTCACCCTTTTAAAAGGGTGGGTTATTTCTACTTTGCTTATTATTTTATTTATGAAAGAAACCTTTTAACCCACATGATGGAAATCCACCTTAAATAATTCTATATAGCAAACTCATTATGTCAAAATTGCATCTTGAAAATAGTTATAAAAGCATTCTTTTATGATTTCCCTCTTGAAAATAATTAGGGGCATCAAACACACTAAAATAGACATGGATCCAAATGTTTGAAAGTGTGTTTCCATCTTAAGTTCCATACAAATATGTGATTCTCTTTATACTAACTAATTGAGAATTATTTATGGGCCTTTGCCTACCAAGACAAGGATATTGTGTTAAAATTCATTATAGAGTATAGTGGCTTAGGGGATTTTGGCCCTTAGGTAGTAGGTCTAATTTTATAAGAGGATTTTTGAAACATGATGTTTTTGGCTTGTGTTGAACCTTGAGATCAGTTATAGAGTTATGATATATTGAAGTATTTTGGTTTCTTTTAGAGGATTTTTTTGAAGATTATGTTTTTGCATGGTGAAATATTTGAATTTCCATAATTCTTCTTTTGCCTTAAGGTATTTTTTAACTTAAATGGCAAGGCCACAATGTGGCACGCCCCTTGTTACATACTCAATCAAATTCAAAGGGAAGTTGAAAGAGCGTTTTATGAGCTAGGTAAAGAGGGCCAAGGCAGCAGGCTTTACCGAAACAACAAGAAGGGCCCATGTGAGGCAAAGCTGCTAAGGATGAGCCTGTATTCCAATAAAGCCCTCAGCCAAGGGCTTGACTATGCATAAAGGTCATAAGTTGTGCAGCGGTGTGGTAGCAACAAGACAAGATAAGATGGGACACAAGCTTTACAATTTTTGTAAAGCATGTCGAGAGGATAGGTGGGCTTAGTAAAAGCCCGTGCAAGAAAGGATGAATGGAATTTTTCAACCTGTTACAACGTGATATCCAGACATCCCAAAAACAAAACAAGGGGTGTGTCACACTTTGGCCTTGCCATTTGCATTAAGAAGTACCTATCTTAAGGCAAAAGAAAAATTATGGAAACTCAAATATTTCACCATGCCAAAATATAATCTTCAAAAACATCCTCTAAAAAAAACCAAAATCCTTCAAGATATTATAACTCTGTTGCTAATCTCAAGTTTCAACACAAGCCAAAATATCATCTTTCAAAAATCCTCATATAAAAATTGACCTATTATTTATTACCTAGGGGCCAAAATCCCTTTAGCTACTGTACTCTATAATGAATCTAAACACAATATCCTTGCCTCAGTAGGCAAGGCCAACAAAAAAAAACAAAACAAAACAAAATTAGGTCTTTTACTCTCTTTTTTTTGTGAATATTTGTTCTTCTATCGTGCTTGGTTTGTGCACCCAAGTAAGTTCAGAGATGACTTTATCATGTATATGGGAAGGCTTTTGTTGTCAGAGCATTAGGCTCTGTACCTTGGGAAGACTGAGGTTCAAATGTGTAATGTCTTGATAGAAGGGCCTTCCCAGCCTCACAACTGAAGAGCTTGGTTACCCTTACCCTAAGGTCAGTTTCATTATTAAATAATTCCCAAAATAGTGAAATGAAATTTTGTGAAAATATGAAGTTGACATGTTGAAAGTCATCATAATTATCATAGGCTACACTCTGAATAATTTCACCACTCATATGACAATATCATAGTAGATGTCAAAAAAAAAAAATTAACTTAAAAAAATTTAAATGAATTCATTTTTTGGAAAATAAAAAAATCATTTTTTCCATCAATGTAGAAACTGACACTAGGCTACTTTCTACATGCTGCTGAAATTGTATGAATCAATGGTTAAGGTCTCCATTTGGAGACACTTCTACACAAGGGATATTACTAGTGTTGGGTGGTTCTCCCTTTTTTTTTATAATAAAAATAAAACTACCCAACAAATAAAGGTTGGGAATACTAATTGAAGGTTCTTAAAAAAATTGAAGAACCTATTTTGGACCCCTAATTGTCATTCTCCAAAAGAAATCAATCAAATAATTAACTATTACTTTGACATTATTATAGGCATGAGACCAGTTGTGCATTAAAAATATATATAAGAGCTAATGAGATGTTTACAATTGATTGCTTTGGGTGTTTCCATTGTAGGTGGATTATTTGTCTTTAGTTAATTATTATTATTTTAACTTTTTAATGTGCTTTGATAGGTTTGTGGGAACTAATTGAAAACCAATGAAAATCAACAAAGGGAAGTGTTTCAAGAACAATGGGGTCATTGAACCATGTCATTCTAGTTCCACTAAATAAGGTTTCACATAGAGTCATAGCAACACAATTGTAGTGTTCCAAATCTTGTTGTATAAAGGTAAAAATGCACATATTTTCCAAACATTTATCTTTGTTATGACATTCATCTCCCTCTTTGTAAATTATGCATTTTTTATTTAATTTCATATTTAAACCAACTTTCCAAACATGGCTTGGTCAATTTTTCACACACAAAAAACATGTTTTTGAATAAGCATGAAAGTTTAGTGCAAGAAATCAAAAATGGTTCTTTTGCCATAGGGAACTAATGACATTCATAGTTGAAGAAAATCATTTTTATATATGTGATAATTGTTTACTATGATTTATGTTGAAGGTGATGGTTTGACATTTTGTGAATGACATTTGTAAGGATATGATACATTCATTGTTGTGTTGTGTTTAAATGATGTTGTGAATTTTTTTTTCAATTTTGTGAACATTTTTTTTGTATGTAAAGTGTTTCAAAAAGTTGATTGATGTGTGGTGCATTTTTATGTACCTAAGGCAACTTAGAAGTTTCCATTTGTGAATCAAAATGTTCACATGTATGAATTGAGAAGTCTCTTAATTAAGGTTTTTATCATCTTCCAAATTCACATGAAAGGAACTGATCATGTTGTGGCAACATATCCTTTGGCTCTTAATACCTTTTTGAAAAATAAGAAATCACCATTACTTACAAATAAAAAAATCCATTGTGACCTTAATTTATTCCAAATCAACAATGTGAATTTCATCAACCTTTTCAAAAATAAGGATAATATCATATCATTATCAAAGGAACAAAAATATTTTATAAATGACATTGTTTATACATCATATCAAAAAGATAAGCCAAATATCCTCCTCCAATATACTACAAAGAATTGTGTCCTTTGCAACCAACAAAAATCTATGACTACAAGTCCTAAATACTATATGTGTGACTTTAATCATAAACTATTACTTTGAATCCTATGCGTAAAAATTCATAGTCATATATTAATGAGGCATGTGACTAATAGATGATGAAGTGATAACAAGATGGAAAGTGTGAATTTTCATCACTTTTATTTCATCTATATAACATTCATGATTAATGATAAAGATACATGAACATTCAATTACCATTACAATGATTAAAAATGACTACAAGTCATTTGATATGAACATAAACAACCCTACCCCCACCACCTACTTACATACCTATATATTTACTTACCCGCCCACCCACCAACATACCTACCTACCACCCCCACCTACTACCTACCTAGCCACCTACCTAATACCTACTTACTTACCCACCCATCCACTTCCTTACCTACCTACTTCCTACCTATCATCCTACAACTTTTCTACTACTTACATCATAGTTTTGTATTGATATGAAATAAACATATGAAATTTTTAAAAAATTGACAAAAATTGGACACCTTTTGATATTGTAATTCATTGGTATGGACTTGGTTTATCATTGTGAAGGGTTTAATTTTTAATACTTGCAACCTATGTGCATTCTTAAAGGGCTATGGTAAATAGGCTAGACCAAGATATAGTTAAATAGTAGGTTCCATAAGCTACGTAGGTCAAGTTAAGTAGGTTAAGTTACTACCTACATGCCTATTTTTTTCAACCTACTTAAACTTATTACCTACCTACCTACATATTAAAAATTATTTTTTATAATAGTCCAAAAAAAAGTTTTTATTTAAGTATAAATTCAAGTAATTAAATGGTCTAATGTATGCCAATAATATTTTAGTCATTCATTATATGACACCTCAACATTATATATGATTTGTCCTTAATGACTATAGGATGAAAAGTGTTACATCAAACATTTAGTGACTTTTTGTTGTTTATTATTTGTCCATTACAACTTAGAATCTAGGTTCTTGTTCCCAAAATCGCATTAATAACCTAATGGTTTAAGTTTTATGAATTTCAATTTTCAAATAGACCATGTATGGATTTAATTTTCAAAATCTATGCCCAATAATTTGTTGATTTGTTTAGTATTCAACCAAATGGGCTTGAAACATTGCAAGATCTTACAAAACCAAGTGTGGATTTTTTAAAGAATCAAAATAATCTAATGAAACATAATTTTTGAAAACACAACTATTTGGCCTTCACGTATTGCCCAATATTAATTTGATACATGTTGCACACAATGAAAATCCAAACAAATGAGAAAACACATGATTTTGTCATATGGAAAAAATGGAAAAACGATATCCCTCATAAATTAAACCTTTACTCCTTGTCATACAATGTCAGAGCACACAACTTGCACCTTTTGTTTTGTAATTTGAAAAAAGGACAAGAAACTAATGGATAGTAGTAATGTTATTTGTTGAAAGAAATAAATGCAACAAGATATAATATTTCAAAAATTAACCCTTAAGAATAACAAGTGGGTATTGTTAAAAATAACGTTCAATCAAATTAATAATTGGAGGTATTATTTAAATATGTAAATTGATACTAAGTAGGTTCATTGATTTTTCAAAATCCAATTATTTAATGTACCCTATGTAACATTAACCTTACTTGGCCGAGTTGAAAGATCAATATCTAGCCAACATTAGTTATAATAAATAGAGCACTACCAAATGACTTTTGCCCTTTACCATAAGTTCAAATTTCAAACTCAAAGCTTTGCTTATTGGATTTAAACCTTTTTTCATTTGGATGCATATAGTTTTAGAACATTCCCATCCATCAAATGTAAACAAAATACTCTAAATAATACTCACACATTGGATCAAGTTCAAGAAAAAAGTTTATGTTTATATTTTACATTAATGTGTAGTTTTTTTTAATGGGCAAATCCAACACAATCACAAAAATTTCCGCCTTACAATCTTAGAATCAAAAAATTTACATGAAGAGGCCCCCACACATGGAAAGGGAGTTTGTTGATATTGTTACATTTTATGCACATTTTACAATTTTCACAAAAATGGCAACAAATGTCCAAAGACACATAAATAGGAAAACAATTATCCAAAGGAAAAACTTTGAATTTATCCTTGTAAAAATTAGATTTTGATTTTTTTACATTTTATACAATATTAGTATATATTAGACAAATTAATTTTTTCTCTTTATCTCCAAAAAAATGATTCAGGAACAAAAAAACTTCACAAGTACAAACTCATCATCAATCAATATCATAATTTTATGAACACAACTTGCTTTCAAATGTTTTTTTAACTAAATTCAAATTTATCTTTGTTGTTTTATTTATAGGCTACAATTTTCCTTTATAGGATGTTTACTTGTGAACAAATTGAATGTGGTAGATTTGGATTTTTTTTTACTTCAAGAATTCTCATTTTGTGAATCAGTACCGTTATATGAAAATGTCTACAAATGACATATTAAAAAACTTGTGGTCTTTTATTATTTTGTTTCTACTATTAGTGCAGCCTATGTCATTGGCTCAAATGTGAAATGGTTACCCAACTAATTTTTCCATCCAAATTCATTTTTAATAACTTAGTCTAATTTCCAATGACAAAAATTACTAAAAATTCAATATCTCCCACACTTCACGTCGAAAAATTTCCAAATCACCTTCATTAAATCTTAACCATCAAAGGTTTCCCAACAATACTAAAAGTGCACCCGAAATCCCTTATAAGTTTTTTTAATTTAATTCTTCATGAAAACATTATTCAATATTCTAAAATAACTTATCCATTATAGGTTAAAACAACAAAACATTATGAAACCAATTTGGTGTGGCTTACCTTATTTACATCATGATACCTATCTTAACAACCTACTTATTTACTTGTGACATAGCCTACTTTACCTATTTACCTACCTAGTTGTGTTCAATCACATAATGAATGGAATTTGAAATAGAAAAATCATAATTTAACATGTTTGAATTTGTCAATGATTTGTATTTTTCCAAAAAATAAAAACAAAAACCAATTGGGCATTTGTAATAGATCTTTGAATAAGCTATAATATTGTGTTTTTTATTTGCTTCATTTGAACAAATTTTGAAATAAAAAAATTATGTGAATTCTAAGTTTCCTAATAATTTTGTAATTTTTTTAAAAAAAATGTTACACATGCTTTATCAACAAAATGTTGAAATGTAGTTTGGTGGCAAAGGCATTAGGATGTTTCCATGATGTCAAATTGGGTTCAAACTTGGGCAAATCATGTATATGAATTTCATATATTTGGTGATATATACATTTTACATGCATATTGTAAAACTATGGATATAGGTAGGGCATGGATAGGCACCTACCTACCTTTTTACCACATAACAAAACATTGACAGATGAAAAAAATATGCATTCATCTGTTGTCACATGTCAAATAAATGGTTAATCAAAAGTGATTACCAATTTGATTAGTTGTATTCGACTAATAGTCAAATGGGGAACTTGTAAAATGGTAGAAAAACCACTAATCAAAAGTGCCATCTTAGGCCTAGTAAAAGAAAACCACCCAATTGCATTACGAAATGTTAAAAACAACTTGTCCAAAATGATTAAATGGCCTTTTTGACAACTATCACTTTTGGGTCTTTTTTTACCAAACATTCTAGTCATTTAAACCTTGAATTCTTGCAGTGAAAAAATCATTAGAGGTTTATACATTATATCTATTTTAACGAAATTGTTTGATATATTTTGACATTATGGATAAATTGGAATGTTATGTGGTTAACATGTGAGCATGAGTGCAAGCAAAAGAAAATATTTTATAAAATATTTTTGACACATCAATAGAATATTTTATTAAAGATTCTTCCAATGGTAAAAATATTTTTTGACAAGGTCCATTGTGACAAAATATTCCTTGGAAAAATCTAACATGGTAAAATATTTTCTAACACAATCCACTTATCAGAATATACCCTGATAAGAAATAATATTCTTTGATGTAGTTGGATTATACTTAAAACTTCACTTGAAAATCATGGAAATAATCGTTTCATCAAGTATTTTTTATCTTGTGCATAGAGTGAATTGGGAAACAAAAAATTGCCAAAATTGGTAGATATGGACCATTGATAAAAATGGTTTCAAATTACTTTTGGAGAAAGCTTAGATGAAACTGATTCTAAAGAGTTTTTTATTCCTCTAAAGACCCCAGAAAAAATCGTTCTTCATGTAGTTAATTCGATACGTTGCAAGATTTGATGGAACAATTTGACAACAATTTCAATTTACATATCATAGAGAAGAACATGAAAAAAAAATAGATTGAACTCACTAAAAAAACATTATTATAGAAGGATGTCAATATTATTGTTTTAAGTGGTGATGATGAAAAGGAAGATGATGACTTAGGGCCATTCATCATAATAGACCTTGACATCCAAGAGATCTTTGACGATGGTTTAACACTATTTATGGATAATGGTATAGATTTAGTTGATTATTCTAGTGTGCACCATCCATTTGTTTATGATTTCATGCTTGATTTTGATAACATGAATCCATTCAATTTGTGAAACAAATGAGTGAAATCAAGACTTCCATTTTTCAAAGTAAATTTTTCAAAGTCCTTTACCATAATATTTATCATGTCACACCCAATGTAAAAAAAGATGCATTACAATTGAAAAATAACATAAAGTGAGTTATAAATGTTTTTGAAATCTAGATTTTTTAAATTATCTAAAAATATAAAATTCATAATTTCAAAATAGATAGTACTAGGAAAACAAAGTTCATAACAATAATTTGAGTATAAATATAGGAATTTGAAATCCTTAATTTTGTTTTCCATTCACAAATAGGTTTTGTATCTTCAACTTTGTTATGGCTTCCTAAATCAATGACAATTAAATTAATTGAAAATGTATAATAAGATTAAAAATTGAAGATTCTTAGCCCATTTCAAAATAAGCATGACATATTCAGAAAACTACACAAATGGAGTTTCTACATGCATCATATATAATGTTTTGGTATGTTTGAAATTCTTATGTATGGAGATATATAATATTTAGATATTGGCATGAAATGGATGAATAATTTTATTATACTTTTAATATAGGAGATTAGATGAATGTTGTCAAGAATGGATGTAGTTTTCGGATTACTTGGTGTAATTGATAATCACTTCGGTTTGGATTAGCTTGGGTTAAACATAATAGAGATCTTGCATTAGTTTGCTTTTGATATGACACGTAGGGTCTAATCTAGAACTGGACTTCAATACATGTGGGGATCTTGGTTTTTTAATTTTAAAGTGGGAGTTATCTAATGCATTAATTTAGTTGAGAGATATTTAAACCTATTTTTGATTTTGGAAATCATTGATAGCATGTTGATGAGTCCAATTTTGATAAATAAGTTAGGTTGTAGGTAAAACAACCTATTTGTATTTTCTATTATTGGAATAACACCTCATTTTCATTTTGGTAGAAAAAAGGGATGAGAAAAATATTGTTATGATAAAAAGGATCACAAATGGAATGTTCAACAAAGCTCTCTTCCCAACCATAAGATGACAAAAAACTCGATATAATCCCATCATCAACCTTTAAACTTAGTGAAACAAATTACCTAAGGATTCATTCTAATGTTTCATCTTCAATGAAATCCATAATTATAATGTTGTATCTATGGCGAGGTGATTGCGAAGGCAAAGATGGAATATCAAACAAATATTTGGCAATGACCTTTGCATATCTTGGCAATGATGGACTCAATGGAAGGCTTGTAAAAAAATCATTTCAAGCAAAAAAGGGAATAGATTTTGGCCTTGGAGGTGACCATGTTCTACAAGAAACGACAAAATATTATTTCAATGGATTTGAACACAAACAACTTTTGAATAGAGTTGTGAGGGATAAATTTATTCACAATCAATATGAATTCAAGATTTCTTTTGAACAAGAGGCATCTAGGTCACTGTCGTTGTCCTCCACAACATTAGTTTATATTGGGCTATCCTCTAGAAGTGGCTCTAGAAGTTCCTCATAAACATCATGGTCGAGCTCAATCATAAGAGCATGCCTCCTAAGGCTTTGACATGCCTTTAGACAATTTCCTGGATGACACAAGGGATTTTGAAAAAGAGTTATGTAATAACAAATGGGAAAAAATGGAATAGGAAATAAAATAAAAAAGTATGTAAACCTGTGGAAGCGTTGATGGCCATAACAAGGTTTTTTTATGAAGTCAAATTGGAAAGAACAATACAAAATGTAAAGAGGTGAATTTCATGTCCAGCCTTAAAGGCTAAACTAATTTTGGATAAGGTCATATTATCAATAGTAGTCCAATTGAAGATAATATCCTCTTCCTCCATGCAAGACCCAAGGTTCTTCGGGTGTTGGGAGTTTATGGAAAACTTGAAAGTACCATTCCTTGGAAGAATCAAAATCGCTTTGTTTAGTAGAGTCTATGCTAGAACATAAATGCAAAATGTGAGAAAAAAACATTTGTAACATAATATGCGAGGCTGAAGAAAGAACGCTACCTTTTTCTCCTTGAATTTAGGATTCATTTGTTTCAAAAAGTTGACAAGAAATTTTTTTGACTGTATTTTGAACCCATACGTCTCCAAATAGGACTTGATTTCTCTCAACATTTGGAAATCGTCATCATGAAACAACAAAACAAATCCATGGCCCACAAGGAATTTCTTTGCAAATCCAAAAATGGACACAACATAGTTCTGCACTTTTACATTCCAACTCAGTGTTACACCAAGGGGGTTAGATACATGTGGGATAGGCAAGTCTCTTAGCACTTCTCCAATGATTAGATTAATTTTTTCCTTTGGGGATTCCTGTCATCATTTGCACATTCAAGGTTTAAGATTTTAAATCCAAAAAAAACATAAAACCCACTAGACAAATGGTTAGAATCAGTTACCTCCTCCCAAAACCTCTAAATCTTTACATAACTTAGAGGCCATGTTTTGGTTGTCACCTTTCCTTCAACAAGACATGGCCAAGAAAGGTGAAATGTTTTGCAAATCAATCCAAGCCTCTTGGGGGTGGCCAAGAGCGAAAGGTTAGGAAAGACATGACAAAATACTTGCTCCTCATCAACCTCTAGACTTTTCTATAGAATCCTTCTCCTTCTTCATGCAACAATATAAGGTTTGGCCCCACATATCTTCATGCTCACCAAAGGATCACTAGAGGAAACCTTTTGAGTTTGACAATTGGGTGAATTTTGAATGGGGCCCTCTCTTGGAGTATGCACTTCCAGATGCGATAATTGCAGTTTAGAAACTATAGGTCCATACCCTGGATCGAAAGATCTTTCAGTTAACCTCTTTTTCTTCCTATTCTCAATTTCCTCATTATTGTTTATTTCATTAGAGGTTAACTTGTCCATGAATCATGGATTAAACATCTTTTTAAGCGATCGTTCAAAAACTAGAGTTGAGTCAAATGGGTAGTCAAGGTAATGTTGAAGATGAAAAGATGGCTAATCCCTAAGGAAATCTTTTTTGTACATTGAGTTATCCGACTTTGGGTTGTTCCATATGTGGAAAAGCTGAGGGATTTCCTCAATGGCTCTTGCTGGAAATAGGACATGAAAGAAATACCTAGTATTCACAGATTGTGGCTACCAGCTCGATGAAACCAATGGGGGTTTCTAAGCTATTTCCAAAAGTTTCGAAACTATAACTAAAGCCACATCTAAACAAGGTAAATGAATGGTATTAGGACCACATCAATAGGATGCTCTAATGTTATTGTAGTTACGTTTCGAAAGAGGTAGTAAAAGCTATTGTGAAAACTACATATGACATGTTAGTATAAATTGCTAATAATTGTTGTTTCTAATTGTTGTCACTAGAAGAAAAACATGTATTTTCGACTGCTCTTTGCGACTAAATTTTAGTCGCAAGAGACATTTTGCAACTAAAATCCTTTTAGTCGCCTAAGACAAGTCGCATGTGAAAACTAGTCGC
>Ga0116227_10002972_pt1 | contig 38068 bp, 28 predicted proteins | sample S1TSphgellanicum_FD_89693 | JGI IMG/M metagenome (GOLD analysis project Ga0116227, IMG submission 89693) | Host-associated microbial communities from peat moss isolated from Minnesota, USA - S1T2_Fb - Sphagnum magellanicum MG | ecosystem: Host-associated > Plants > Peat moss > Unclassified...
ATCTAGAAGTGAGTGAGAAGGTAACGAAAAGATGGGTAAAGTAATAAAAGAGATGAAGAGAAAAGAAAGAAGAAAAAAGAAGGGGGGAAGGGGGGGGGGGGGGGGGGGGAGGGAAAAAAAAAAAGAAGCTAGTGAAAAACAAGGAGAAGAAAATCTGTTGCAAAAAAGAAGAAGAAAATTTATTTTCTAAGCTTTTTTTCTTTTTTGGTCTTGTTGATTTTATTTTATTTTTGTGAAAGAGAGAGTTTTTTTTTGGTGTGTGTTTGGAAAGTTAGAAGTTTCAAATGTGTTGATTTTGATGGAGTATGTTTGGAAAGTTGGAAGGTAAGCTACTATTTTATGCAAAACATTCATGTTCTAATCAAATTTTTATTGTTCCATTGCTTGTGTAACCCTATTTCATTTTGAAAATTAGTTGTAAAAGCATGTGTTAATAGTAATTAAGTTTCTCAAGGAATAGGTAGGGATTTGGATGAATGATGTTACCTATTCCTTGAGAAACTTAATTATCATTCATCAACATGTTAGTGCTAATGTTGATGAATGATCATTCCACCACAATAGAGCAAGTAGCAAAGTCATTAGGGACTGATGAAGTGAAAATAGGGTTTCAAACCTAAAGACAAATTCAACCAAGTCAATCATCTATCATAATAAAATCAAAGAACTTTTTATTCTTGCCTTTAGTTTTTCAAAAAGGCATTTCATGTCTTAGAAATGGGTGATGTTTGTTTGTTTCATTATCATGGTTTGGAGAGAGAATGATGTCGAATGTTGTTCATTTTGTTTTGATTAAATGCATTTATTTGCACATTTTTTGATTGATCATGAATTTCACAAATGATTTGTTCCTTTTGTATTTTGACTTCTTTCACAATGATTGAACTTGTGTAAGTGAAATAAAGTGTAGCATAACCTTTTCTTGCATATATTTTGTAGGCTTTCTCTCATATATGAGATTTTTATCACTTTGGTTTACCATGCGTCACTTAATTTTTCACTTGATTCAACTTGTTTTGCTATTTGACTTGAGGTTGTGGTAAAATGGTCTTGTGGGTTTGCTTGTACTTTCATGATCAAGTTAGGAGGGGAGTTAGAAAAGAAGTCACATATGCTAGTTAAAGGTTTCAATAATTTTATGTGGAATGTGTATGTATGCAAATTCTTCTCCATGAAGGTGGAATGTTGTTAATGTGGGTCCAAACGAAATTTAACAAACCAATGTGTTAATTTCTTGAGATTAAATACTATTGTCCTTTTGAAGTCCTTCTTGTTAAAAAACACATTTTTCATAAAAAAGAATTTTTAAATGAAATCTTTTGCAACTTGTTATTTATCACAATTGCAATTTTCCCAATATGTAACATGTTTCAAATGTTAATCATTTTAAATAAGTATGGATTTTTTTAATGCATAGATTTTGCTAAACTTTATGTTTTGCCTCAAAACATGATCAAAATTTCAAATCACACCCAAACATTTTGACATTTTAAGCTTTAGTTTATTATAGTATAAAATATAATTTTGTTTTAAACATCATATACATGGCATCACATTTGCATGTTATAAATGAGTCATGAACTTTAAATAAACTTTGGATTTCGTAAAACAAAAAATTGAATGTGTTTTAAATATGCCTCACAATCTCCCATTATTATTATTATTATTATTTGGGTCAAAGTATGGTCAAGGTACCAAAAAAACTCATCTCTTTTATATCCAGTGGACCCCTCACTTAAAACATGTTGTAATTTAATGGCACATTCATATTGAAAGTTTGATTTTTTTCATGGATAGATACATTACTAAGGTATTATTATATGCATAGCATGTCAAATTGAACAAGTTTTAGGATTCCTACTAAATTTTGGAAAAAAATCTAAGACTTTGTCTCTTTTTTTTTATAAAAAAGTTCAAGGACTCATAAGGAATGTTTAAATAAATTTTTTTGGGCCAAGATTCTTACCACAAACACCTTAAACACTAACGTACATAAAATGTATGAATGTGACAAAAACCAAATGCCCTATTGCAATGTAAGAAATTTCAAAAAATGATTTTTTTGTGAATTTTGGGACATTGATAAAACATGGCCCACATTGGATAAATTTTATTACTTTTAGTATCATGAGTGAAAATAATAAATATCTAAATGCCTATATAAAATTTGAAACAAAATTATTTCATTTGACATAAGGAAAAAAAGGGAAATCTAAAACATGTCATAGGAAAAGTGAAAAAAAAGGTGAATTTGAATTTTTAGGAGTGAGTTTTTAATGTTCAAAAGGGGGTACCCTAATCATGCTTTGACCCATTTTGAAAATGATAAAATTTGTATTATGATAATTGAAGGGCCCTTTATCAAAGTAATGTTGATTAATGAAGTTGTTAAATGTCTTTTGTTCAAACCAAAATTCAAAATTGAAACATGTAATGAAATAATTTAAACTTTGTAACATCCATATTAGTGATAAATCACAACTTGCCATGATGAACATGCCATTAAAATGGCACCACATAGACAAATGTGAAAACAAATTGGAAAAAATTGACATTTTGACATAGTTCTTGGTTCATTTGAATTGATTTCAACCCATGTGCATAACTTCAATATGGGCCTCAAAGGATCCATCAGGGTCACTGTAATGTAAACATAAATGAGTAAAAAATGTAATGTTTGCTATGATTGAATCTATATAATGCAAAAAAATGACTTTAATATGAAAAATCAATGTGGTCATTGATCATCATGAATATGAAACAATTCATCGACAATATGCCCTAATACCCATCCATTTTTTCCTTTTTCCTTGTTTGGTTTATGGTTTTCCAAAGTGACCATGTTAATTGTGGGTTGTTGTTTTAATGTAGATTTTGTGGGACTAGTAAGGACAAGTTGTGGTGATTATGATTTGTCTCTAATTGAAGCATCACCACATTTATACCCACCAACATGTGGAGAATGCAATAAAGGCAATAATAGCTTATTGCTAAGTGCATGGGATGGGCAATGTGGACTATAATTCTAGAGAAGGTTTCCCCTAAATAAAGATTAAGTTGTGGGTAGGATTGTATGTAATGAACATTTTTGGCACAGTTTTAAGGACTTTGCAATTTCCATTCACCTATTGTGTACATAGAGAGTAGGGTTTGCATTTGAGGACATCATCTCCTGTGACATTTGAATACATGTAAAATAATTTTGATTTTTGATAAAGTTTTTTGTCCTAGGTTCAAAACCATTTTTTATTGTTCCATTATAATTTCACATTTACATTTCTAAAACTTAAAGTTACTAAATAATATTTACATAATTATTATAAAATCCCCATGATGCAAGAAAAAATTTGCAATACCTGCATATGGTCACTCAATACACATTGGGCTTTTGGAATCATGTGCAATACCCACACATGGGTCATGAAATATGTACTAACATTTTAACCAAAACAATCAATATGCATATAGGTCACAAAATAAGTGTCGGTTTATTGGATACTATCCATCCAAAGCCCAATTTGAGGGGATGTATTATTGCATTTTGGGACTATGTTTTCAACTAACAATTATGAATCAAAATTGGATCATTTTTCATTGAAATCCATGTGTAAATATTACGAAGGACAACCATTATTTTAGTGTAATACCTGCATGTGGGTCATGAAAATAGGTGTTGATTTTGGAAACACCAAACCATTATAAACATGGTGGTTTAAGGATATAATGTAAATATGGAGGTTAGGGTTGAGAAAAAAAACAAGAATCAAAAATCAAAAAATAAATAAAAGGTCGACAACTTTTTTAAAAAAAGGGTTGATTGTGGTACAATGTTGATTAACATAATGTTAAGAGCTGGATGAAAAAACGCAACGCATCCTATGAACAGAATGACCAACTGGTGCATTGGTGGTTGCTGGTTTACTCTAGCCCAGAAAACGAATAACACACAGATACTTTGGCCCCCTGGCCCACTTTAGAGTATTTGGGTCCTGTAGAGGTAACTTGAGTGGGCCAAGTGGGCCACTTTGCAGTTGTGGCCCACTTGTGTGTTATTGCTGCTGCCACTGTTGTTTCCTTTCTGGGGGGGGGGAGAGAAGAAAGGAGACACCAAGTGGACCCTGAAACTATGCATTAGCTGGTACCTTGAGTCAAGTGGACAATACATTTATGGTAAGGCACTTGGATGAAATGGGATTAGGAGTGGCCCACTTTGCTGGGTGCTCTTGATTTGGGTTTTCAAAAGGGTTCCACTTTGCTGGGTTCTGCTGATATGTGTTTTCCAAAAGGTCCCACTTTGATGGGTTTGCCTCTCTCTCTCTGCTTTTGGGGTGGGTGTTTGTTCTTTAATTTGTTCTGGGCATGGTTTCATCGTTTGATTGTTAGCAAAGTTGTTTAGTAAATGAATGGGTTAGCTCTTCAAAGTTTACCTCTTAATGTGAAAATGTTGATATTACAAGCATATTAATAAAAATTTGGGAAATATATTTTTTCGCAAAGGAAAACTAATGGAGAGGTGAAAAAATAATTATGGTAAAAAAAAAAATTTTATGAATACCATTCTAAACCATAATTATATATTGCTAACTTTAGAACTTAATACCAAAAATAATCTACAATGAATGTACCAAAAAAGGTATTCTTTGCTTCAGTGAATTGACTTTTGATGCTTATGAATTAAGACCCTAATTTCTCATTTGCAACATTTTAAATTTATTTTTGGTCTATTTCATCATGTCTTCATCTTGTTCTGCTTAATTAAATGTGAACTTTCATGAACATTTATTTCATCACCAAAATTTTAATGAAATTAATTATTCTTATTTTTATTTTCAAAAAAATGAAAGAGATTGACACATACCAAGATATGGAGGTCCATGCTTGAATGCCCCACAACACCAAAAAGAAAAAGAAACAATAAACAAACAAAATCACACGTATACATAAAATTTGACTTCACAAATGCAACAAAACAAAAGATTGCCCTTTGCAACATCAATTAACAATAACTTTTGAAGAGTTTCAAATATATGAAAATGTGTTCACATTGAAATGGGTTTTATCAAAAACAATCCTCTCAAGAATAGTTGACAAATATGTGGAAAATATGATAAATAACATTGCACTAGGGATGTTAGTAAAGGAGGTTACAAAGATGAAGGTTATAGATGATGTTAATGTAGTGGACATGGGTTTTTTTTTCCCAACACTTGCACTAGGGATGTTAGAAAAAGAAGGAGGTTATAGGGTTACAAGGGAGAAGGTTATAGATGATTTTAGTGTAACAAATGGGGTTTTGATCAAAACTTGCAATTGTTCATAATATGAAATGAATTTCTTTAATACAAGTAACATGATACAATATTCAAGTTAAAGGAATTTGCTATTCATGTTCAAATTGTCAAACAATTTGACAAGGCATTGTTTTTCATTTTGAATTTTTGATGGGTTTCGTTTTAAGTAATGTGTTAAAGCATCTCCACTATTGGCATTACATTACTCCCAATACTTGAACAATGAAGGCTACTTTCAAAGGTTGGCAATGGCTTTTGTTGGCTTGTCCAACAAGCAACCCCACTTATCATTCATCATTTTTGTCATTTATGTTGTTTATCCCAAATGATCAACACATTTTTCTTCTCTTTTCATCTTTGTCATCATTTTTTTGTATGAGCTTGATTTTCATCTCCCAATATAGTATTTCATTTTTTTGTTTTTTCTAATAATAAAATCGACCATGGAATGCTAGAAAAACCAATTATTTATTCCATTGAGAGCATAATTGGCAAACGATGAAAATGAGGACATGTGGTTCAATGCAACAATAGGTCCAATAAAACTTGAAACACCTCCACAAAAACATAGAGGGTCAATGCTTAGGTGTAGACCAAATATAAAGAGAGAGGGTAGCAAGTCACCAATGAATTAGACAAAATTATTTTACACCAACTCCTAACTATGATGAATCATTTTCTAACATGCGTTATAGGATACATTGATCTTTATTTTGCAAGATCATGCAAGATGTGTGTGTACATGATTCTTATTGCAAAAGTTAGATGCTTGCGAAGTTGTCAATCTTTCTTCCATTCAAAAATGTACAAATGCAATGAGAATGTTGGCTTATGGCTTAGTTGCCAACACATTTAACGAATATTACAGGGTTGAAAAAAACACAACCATTGAATGCTTGAATGTGAAAGTTGTTTGAAAGCTCTTTGAAATTAAATATTTGCAACAACCATCATGAACTAATATAAAAGTTTAAATGGAAATTGACGCATATATATATTTCACTAGCATGTTTGTTTTGTTAAACTATATGCATTATTGTTGGAAGAATTGTTCCATTGCTTGGCAAGGGTAGTTCATTGACAAAAATAACTACAAGTCAATTATCTTGGAAACAATTGCCAACCAAAGTTTGTGGATTTAGCATGCATTTTTTGAATTACTAAATGGCAATAATGACTTAAATGTGTTGGATAGATCATCGTTAATTTTGTATTTGTTTAGGGGTGTAGACATAGATTTGGTTTTTGAATTCAATGGCTAGGTATCTTCATTATTATTTGTTGATTGATGGAATTTATCCTCATTGGTCTATATTTGTGTAGACCATCCACAAACCCTAAGGTGAAAAGTGGAAACATTTTCACAAAAAACTACATGCAAGGGATGTGGAGTGGTGTTTTGGAATTTTACAAACACAATTTGGGATTCTAGCAAATCTTAGTAAACTAGGAAATCATAACTAACATCTTGATGGCCTTTATAATGTTGCACAACATGAGAATATAAAATGAGTAGAATTTGAAATTAAAACCATCATTGGATGTGAGAAAGAACATACATTTAAAAGAGGGCTTTCATTTGAAGTTCATGTTGAAGGCACCATTCAAAAAACCATGATTTTCATTATAATTTTCAAAATGATCTTATAAAACATTTGTGGCATTTGAAAGGCAACAACTAGCTTTGGAATCAAATGTTCAAGAATCACTTTGTTTATTAATTGTATGATCTCTCAAGTTTAAATTACAATGATTGTCCCTTTTTAATTTGAAATTACATGCACATCTTCCAAACTATTTTCATCAAAATGCAGTGCTTGAGGTTGCTTGTTAAGGGAATAGGATGAGTACATGATTTTGAATGAACAAGGCATTTAGGATAAATACTAATTAGAAAATTTTGCTAATTTGAATTTTGAATTCTTATTGGTTTTGATCAGGATGAGGAGATTAGGGACTTTAAAAAAGAAAGAGTTCTAGAAAACATGGAAAATTCTTAAACATAATTTTGGAAAAAAGAATGGGAGGAGTTGTAGGTATTTGCAATAGAACACCATAGACTCTATTTTGATACACCACATATTTTCATTGTTGTTTTGGAATTTTTTTCAACAAAACATGGGATTTTACTGTAATTTTTATTCATGTTTATAGTAATACAGAAAAGCATAGACTTCTATAGTGAATTCTATGTTCATATTGTTGTGTGAATTGTTTTAGTATGAAAATATGATGAAATGAAATGTAATCTTGTTTTTGAAGTTTTTAAAATGTATTCTAAAATGCAAATTTTGGTTATATGAAATAACTATGAATAAGGTGTTTTAATGAATGGTAATGTTAAGAATGTTGAAAATTAAGGTAGGAATAATGAATGTATAGATATGAAATGGAAATATGTTGTTACAATAGTGTGAAATATTCTGCAATAATTAAATTTCACTTCTACCATTTGGTGACCATGTTGTGGGGGAATTTATTTTTGGTTTTTTCTTTCATTAATGGGAAGGTTTCTACAAATATTGTTGTGTATTGTAGATGAAAATGTTCAAATGAGTAGTGTTGTTTTTCAATTCAAAATCTAAAAGGGTATGTTAGAAAGTATTATAAATCTAAATGATTGATGTCGTAAGGACTGCATAATAATCTACAAATTCTAAAGATGAAAAATTGTGAAATAAGATGAATCGGATGGTGACTAAGAGTTTATAACGACAATTGGACTTGGAGGCAAATCAGCAAGTTATTGAAAAACAAACAAAAAACAATATTGAAAATGAAAAGGAGTATGCATGGCTTACATAAACCCATATCAGAATCTGATGTTGGATAAATGAGTTCCAAAAACAAAGGAAAGGCTTGTGGGGCATAGGTCATTTCTAGCATAAGAAGTGGTACGGCGTGAAGTATGGACTAGGGGTCTTCAAAGAAGGCACAATTACAGATGATGATTCTCCATGAAGAGAGATGTAATCAAATACTCACCCAAATGAATCTGTGCAATATATTTCTCGGCCACAATTTATAGTTCAGAGTTGAAAAATTCAAGATGGAGTAAGGAATTTTGTAATACCTAATCAACCGTAAGAAATCTCAAATTTAGAGTCAGTGAATAGCCAAGGGAAATGATGTTACAAGAAATATATAACCTAGGTTTGTGTATCAATATTTATCTCTATATTACTATGAACTACACTAGTAGAAATTAGCCAAAATGTAACCATTCCATTTACAATTACATGCGATTAGATTTGGGAATATTTGCAACTACAAGACTACATTTCAAATATTTTGGTCATTTTCACAATTATGATGCAACTATTGGAAATTTCATCCTATCGGTTGGATCAATTTTACGTTTATTTTCATCCTTTAATAGGTTGATATGTCCCATTAGTAGCAATAATCACCAAATTAGTTACATCCCAAAGGTATTCTACAATGACATAAGGGTGTATTTTAATGTATGTACTAAAATTATATATAATATGCATATGTATGTATATTATTCATATAATGAATTTCAAAATTAATATTTCAACTCTGAAAATTATTAATTGGGTCTAAAAATGGACATTCCAATTTTGAACATTGTTATTTGATTCTGAAAACTAACATTTCAATTCTGAAATTTGATATTTAAATTCAAAAAATCTATTTGATTTAAAAATTGATATTTGAAATTTGAATTTTTTAATTTAAATTAAAAAAATTATTTGACTTTAAAGTTGAAATTTGAATTCCAAATTATTATTTTGGATTTTCGAAATTAATATTTCAATTCAGAAATTCTTAACTCAATCTTAAAATGAACATTTTACTTTTGAATATTATTATTTGAGTCTGAAAATTGACATTTCAATTCTGAAATTTCTTATTTAACTTCAAAAAAATTATTTGATCTAAAAATATTTTGATTATTTGATATTTGGATTCTGAATTACTATTTTGGATCTTAAATTTATATTTTAATTTAGAAATTATTGATTGAATTTTAAAGGTTTTTTCTACTAATGTTATCCATAATAAATCATTTTTATAAATAATTATAAATGATTATGTTTGTTAATTATAAGTTACACTAAATAATTATTGTTATAACATAGATTTGTATATTATATAATTTATATTCTTATATTAAAAGAAATTAATTAATGTAATTAATGTTAAATTATATCAAAATCATTGTAATTACTTCAGATAAGAATTAATTTGTATGTGCATAATTATTTTCTAATTGAACATAATTATTTGTAATCTATAATTTATAACTTTAAACCTGTATTGAAAGTTTGGAAAAATTATAGTGTAGATCATAAAATTGTTTTAATGATTTTAAGTTCACCAATTATTATACAATATTTTTATTTTTATTTAAAAAAATTTGTGATTAACCATCATTGATAACTATGTTATAGTAATTTTACATTAATTATGAAAATTGATGTTATGTTTAGCAAATTATTTTATTTATAGTTAATAATGACCAAGAGAAAAACTACTTGACTTATAATAATTTTTACAACAATAAATGTAATTATATAACAAGTAATGTAATTAGTTGAATATTGTTTTTTAAAAAATTTGTGTGAGAATTTATTTTTTAATAGCAATTGTTGATTCATTATTTATAAATTTAAAATAAATATTTAAAATTTTAGTTTTTAAATTATTTATGAGTTATGTATTAATAACTTGTGAATAAGTAGATAGCTAATTTGTTACATATTACAAAGTTATTATTTATTTAAGTAATTGATGATGAATAATGAATATTTGTAATGTATAATTTATAGTTTAAATATATGTAAATTAAATGATTATTTAATTATCTATTGAACCATGTACTTGAATTGTTTAGAAATTTAAAAATTAAGAAAATAAGGAATGAAGAAACTTTTGGAATTCCAACTTAGTTTGTGAGGAAGTTATAATTTCAAAACTTATTCCATATTGTTTGTTTTTCAATCTTATTTTGAACACTATATATATGTGGTCATCCAACTTCACATTAAAAATTTTGTGCATAGGGGATGAGCAAATCAAAAGGCTCAACCCAAAACAAAGAAACAAATTATGCATAATTTTAAAATACTTGCTTCCCCAACCTACTTATTTACCTAGCTAGGTAGGTATTTAGTTTGACCTACCCACCTAGGTTGACCTATGTACCTACCTACCTAAGTACCTACCTATATAAGTAGGTATTTATCCTAAGAAGGTAGAACCTACCTACCTACTTACCTTTTTAATAAAATAGATAGGTAGGTATGTAGGTATGTAGCTTAGGTTTGTAGGCGTTTATTTATGTACCTATTTAAGTACTTACCAACTTAATATTAATATTTTTTATTAAATTAATTTTAAAATGACACATGGAATACTTACATTGGGCCACGTGTCATAATATAAAATTATCCAAACATTTGAATTGAATGCCTTAGATTTTTTCAAAATAATAATAATTACTATATTCTAAATAATCAAATATTGGGACACGTGGCAACACATCATTTACCCTTAATTGTGATCAAAATAATTGCATTTGAATCACATGTGACAATACGTATACAATTGAGTCAAAGAATGAATTTGTATCTATTGATTTTTTCTTTCATCCAATATCTTTTGTCATTTGCGAAATTTATCGCATGCAACTTGTTTTAGGCAATAAAGGAGATTTTAGTCGCAAAAACCAGTTGAAAATACATGTTTTCTTTTAGTGGGTGTAGGTACAAATAAAGGAGCTAACATTATTATTTTGGAAAAGGACTATGACTCCTTTTTAATCCTTTTGCACTTTTTCATGTGAAAGAAATTTTAAATGAAATCTTATGTAACTTGTTATTAAAAACACATATAGTTGCCCCAATGTATCACATATTTTGTGTTAATCATTGTTGAATAAATATGAACTTTTCAAAGTGTGTAAATTTTGCCAGATTTATGTTTCATCTTTAAAATTTATCATAATTTTGAATCATACCAAAATATGTTAATTATTTTAAGTTTTTATTTCTTGTATTATAAACTACAACTTTGTTTTGTATGTCATGAACATTACACCCCATTTACAAGTGGTAATGGACTCTTGAAAAAATTTTAATTTTTAAAATTTGAATTTCTAAAAATTTCAAATTCCATATCTTTTAAATTGTGAGTGTTTTTTGAATGTGGGCAATAGGGTACTATCATCTAATTTGTTTTACTATCAAAATTATTTTATTAAAATAATCCTTACCTAGTCCTTGTAAAATAAACAATAATTTGACACAACACTTCTTCAAATTCAAACATCCTTTATTAAATCCAAAATCCAAAATTTGATTTAATAAATTTTTAATTTGAATTCCTCAACATTCATATTATTCATTTAACACAACTTGGAATGATTAACATAATTTTAAAATATCAAATATATATATATAGTTTTCACCACTATCTGACATGGTTTTGGCCTCCTTTCATCATATTCGCACTAAATTTTAAATGATAAATGCTAATCATTAAATGTTAAATGTTTGCATAACCTAAATAGATATTAAATTTAAATTCATGTAAGTTTATACTTACAAATACACTAAATCACATGATGTTAAGATAATTTTCCTTCAAATTTTTTTGAAATTGTTTAAAAGATAGGCAAAGACTTCAAATTTTCTCTAGTCCCATATTTTAAAAATTGAAATATTATGTAATATCAAAAAAAAATTTGGTTCATTGGATATGAGGAAATTAGTTTTAATTTAATTTATGAACCCAATATAAGTTCTTTTTAAATCTTCACAAAATTTGATATAAATATTGTAAATTTTATCCAACTCAATGGTAAGATTTTTAAAAAGATCTTCAAGTGTTTATTTTTCAGATTTGAGGATTGAAATATGAAATAGAAAATGCATTTCAAAGTTTGGATATGGAAGTAGATTTAAAATTGACACATTTATAACTATTTGTTGATAATATTTATCACAATGTAGTGAATTAGGCAATTGGTTAAAGAGTTGGTTTGTGACTATGGCTTAATTTTGACTTTGACATTTTATACTTACAACCTATTATATGCCTATTAAAATTGGGGTACCTTTTGTTTCTTTTATAATTAATTAGATGTTAAATGCATCCACATTTTTTAAAAAATTAGAAATGAGCCACATTGATTGGTCCATCACTAATTTTTCTAAAACATTGGGCATTTCCCAACATTAAGCTTTGATATGCTTCCCTTTGCCACCCCTTTATATTGTATAAACATGAATAAAATTGAGATTCCAAGAGAAGAAAAAGAGGATCATTAAGAAAAGGTCTAAAATAATACTAAACCTTTCTACTACTTCAAATTGAATCAAGTGGCATTCACCTCAAAGAGATGGTTACTTTCACCTTGGTGATGTGCCTTTCAATGCATTTTCACCTTAATGAAATGTCCAAAAATCTTCCCATCCCCACCTTTTTCTTCAAAAGGAAAGAAAAGTTAGACCTTTCAAATGAATCTTTTAACCATCTCAAATTGGCTCTTTGAAATTTGTATTCTGAACATTCGTTGTGACCATTTTTGGCCTAAACTAATATCCTATTCTAAAAGCATGGGTACCGATTATATGTCTAAAGGCCTATTATGTTTCTAATTACCTACAACCTACCTACTTACAAAATACTTAAACTTTAGATGTTTGGTTAAATGTAATAGACAATGTACATTTTGGGTTGTGATTTTCAAAAAATAAGTATTTGGGTAAATGCAATATACCTATGGTGATTCACTTTTAGACTTTAAAAACCAATTTTGTGGAATGCCATTTCTTGGACACCTATGACAAGAAATAAAATTGTCAATTTGTGAATTGACAATTATTTATACGTTAAAAACTTGATTATGAGGACATGTATGCAATTATCTTTAAATAAAATTACACTCATTTTTAACAATGGACTTTTGAAGTTAAAGGATATGGATTGGTCACTCGATTAGAATGGCAAAAAATTGAAAGCTTCACATTCGATTTCATTTCAAATTATTTATAATAACTTAATATGTGGTGTAACATGTAATTATAAAAGTTTATGTGAAATATTTCCCTCAAAAATCATGGTTAAATTCTAACTTGAGACTTTTTACTCTCTAAAATCTGGCTATATTTTCAAAAGTCCTTCAAAGTGTAGTTTTTTTTTGTTGCAATTTTCAAATGTACATATTTTTGGAATCTTTATTTAGGCTCTTATCAATATGAACCTTATTATTTTTGATACACGAATTTCAATACTTTTTGAAAAGTCACAATCCACGTGTCACATTAATTTACAAGTTTAACACTATAAATTGGGCTTGCATGGACATGAACTTTTTAAAAATACACACCACCATACCTTACATCTACATACCTATAATCTATTTAAAACCATTCCACCCATATTCAATAACATAGTATCTTTTCAGGTTCAACATTAATGTGCCAAATAAATAATATAATTTGAAGATTTTAATTCAATGCTTGAGTTTCTGATTTTGAAAATTTCAACATATGAGGACTAAATTCAATAATGTTGTTAATGATGTCATTAGTTTCCTGTTGTTCTTTTGGTTAAATTGATGAAAGACTTCAACATTTTGTTGAATTGGTAATGGGTTCGAATGTAGCCACCTTGATTGAATTTTCAAAATTTTCAACATTCAATATATTTTTTCTAAAAATTTGACAAAAGTGAAAATAATATAATTTGTGCCAAACCTGGAAAGGTACTATGGTATGTATGTGACCATACATTATTATTTCACATTCAATATTGGTTTTTTTTTTCCTTCAACATCACCCATAAAACTAAAATTGGGATTGGAACAAGTGGGAAACTACTAATAGCAACCCAATCAATAGTAGATGTTAAGCTTTTGCTTTGCCTTTTGCTAGCCTCAACATATTCTACAAATATGTTGGGTCAAAACTATTTTGCTAAGCCAAATCAACATGTTTTGACTTTTCTCCATCAAAAATTTATTATACAATACACCAATGGAATTGCTTTTATTACCTAGTTATTTGCATGCATCGAACATTATAACAAACAAGAACTTAGTATGATTCACATCTTTTTGTAATTTTTCTTGTGTTTAATTGCATTTTCATGTTGATTAGTGTAAACAATTCATGCAAGATTTTTATTTCATGGAAGGTTATCCATTTCTATAGTCCTTGGTGCCACTGTAAGGTCATCCCATTAGGGATTTCATCAATCCTAAACCCAAAATGTGTCATGCACCATATCCGTAAGGTTGAAATCCAAATAATTTACATTCATTTTCTTTGACCTATAATCCCACCATTATGTTCCATTTAAGATAGCTACCGAAAAAGGTTGATTTTGTGCACTTGATGTCGTTGATGGACCAAGCTTACCATCTCAAGAAGTGCAAGCATTCCATATTGTCCACATGTGGCCATAATGTGTCCACTCAAGTAGTGTGATCCAAAAATGAGACACTTGTGCAATACTAAAATTATAGAAAATGAATAGATTGACAACCCACAAAAATAACAATCTAGCACTCATATTTTAGACATGAAAAATAAAATGAATGTTGAATTGAAGAAGTAAGGAAGAATTTCAAAGGAGATTGAAGTGACATATTGTTTCCACTATTGTAATTAATTATAATGAAACTATGGAACAGTCTTGAAATTTAAATTGCATCATCACTTTCATCTCCATCTTAACCGTGAACACTATTTGCCAATCACTTCTATACACCTTCACCATCATCACGCATTTCAACATTTCAAATTTTACCAAATTCCAATCTTCACATTATGATAGTTGTGCAATTATGTGATGGGAGCTAATAGTGGTGGAGTTGTGATAAGAATGATCCATCATTGCTTCAAATTTGAAGTTACCTTTTCCAACCTACCATCCCATCCCTCCAAAGGGTTTTAAAAAGCTACTATTAACAAAAAAATAAATCTTGCCTTAATATTGTTGCTAGTGGTCCAAACTCATAATCCCAACCCAATAAATTGTGTGCATGTTGTGGCCATACAAGTAGACAATATGTCCACAAAAGTGGAATGACTCAATGGTTGAAAGTCAATAACAATGATACATTGCCAAATTTGGCTTCCACAACTCAAACATCACTGCCTCATCTTTTCTCCTTTTCTTGGATGACATTCAAAAAAAACAAAAACCATTTTTTGTATGTGATTGAAAGTGTGGTGCAAAAAAATGAAATTAAAAATGCATACAAATTTGAAGTATGATGAAAGGAGTAAAAATGATCATTTTAATCTATGATTGAAAACATTACACATGTGATAAAAATTAAAATGAATAAATATATCTCTTAATGTGTGACCAAAATAATTACCTGTGATGAAAAATACAATACATATGATTGAAAATATGTTATTTGCAAATTAAAATATAAAACATGTGATAAAACGTTTTAAAACATTAGACCAAAAATATTTTACATCAACTAAAAAAAGGTATAACTTGTGACCCAAAATGTATTATTTGTGATTAATAACATCTTATACAAGTTATTTGATAAATTCACAAGGAGGAGATTTTTGCTTCTTCATGTGTTTAAAGTTTTTATTGCATACTTCTAGATGTTTGAATAGATCACAAATACAAATAAAATGCAACTAATAACATTTTGCATAAAACCAAAAATGTAACATGTGTGATTGAAAATAAAATTCAAAAGTTGCAATTGATATATTTTAGATGTTACATTTTATGAATAATGACATGTTTTGTTTTGTGGTGAATTTTTGCATCTTGGAAAAAAAAATGATGAATAGAAGTATGTTGTCACAAATTCCATGATTTGTTTTTGGAAAAAATCAAATAATTTGAGAGAAAAATGCTTTTGAAAAAATTCTCCCACTTTTCAACATCAATTTTAATTGAAATTTCAACCCACATTATCACCTAAATTGAACTCTTCATTTTCAATCCAAAAAAAATTGTCAAATATCCATTCCAAATCCAAGAAATCAGAAATTTAATTGAAGTGATTTTCAAAATGTGTTAAAAATACATATCATAAAATAATACCTTTTTGTGGTCATAGATTTAGATCTTGGTGAAGGAGCATTCAACAAATTTTAGTCTTTTTTTTTTTGGTGGTGAGTTTTTGTTGTTTTGCAAAAAAAAAAAAGATTAGGAAAAATGTGTATTTTCAATGTAAAATGCATATTTTTCACCCAAAAATGCCACTTGGGAAAATTTTAGAAACTAGTAAAAATAACATTGTGAGAACTTGAAACCTACCTCTAGGCTTAAACCTACATAGGTAAATACAATTTTTTCATCTTATTCAGATAGATCATAGGGCTCTAAAGTGAATCAATGAAGCTAGCTAATAGTTGCCAAAAGCCACGAATAGTTGGTATAATATACATTATGGTATATAAATATTCAGAATATTTGATGATTTATTAAAAAGAATAATTGAATATGTAATTTCTTTTCATCTATAAATTTTTTAATGATTAAAATATCATGCAAATTGAATAGGTTATGATATTATATTTTGATTCTAAAAATATAATGGTGCATACAAGTTTGAATTATAAACTTAATGGTATGTAGTTTCATATGTCCCATGACATTTTGAAATTGAAAAATTGAAACCATATACAATATCCTCCATGATGAGTATTTCTACATCAGTTTTGTCCAATCACAGCTGGGCTCCACACTTTACATTATTAATGATGTTCAACCTAAGGTTGGAATGTTAATATGTTTGCATTTGTTCCTTGAATCATACAATATCAAACAAAATGCCATGATCATATCTATTTTAAATGAAATCATTTCCATTTCCACTAAAACAAATACCAAACTTCAATTTACTAATTTTTTAAATCTACAATTGTGAGGTGGATATTTGTAGGTCGGTTGTCTAATGTTCCACCTACAATTTTAAGATCTTAAAGTTAGTATTAATTCAAAGAATCATAGGTGACAACAATTTGTGATGTAAAAAATCATGTCATCACAACTTTTGTTTACCCATTCATGATGTTATGAATAGTTTCTAATTATGTCAATGACAATTGTTTCCCTAATCATTTCATGACCATTTTTTATTTACGATGTTTATTCATCACAATTTCATGTTATGATAGTTTTGCACATGCTTTTAACATGTCAACAATTTTTTGTGTTTGTGTTTACTCAAATTGTTTTGACAATTTGTGAAATTATTATACAATCAAATTTTTCATGAGGATATTTTTCATAAATTGTGTGTTCTTTAATATTCATGTTTTATTCCACCATTTGTGTTTTTGTGTTATTTGGTCATCTTGCAAGATAATTTTATGTTAAAGTTTGATATTTAGTTTGTACACCAATTTTATGTTGGGAGGGAAAAAATTCAATTTCCACATGTGACAATTGAAAAGGTGATGATATGGAAAGGCAAATATGAATAGATTTTGAAATTGTTACATTGAATTGTCATCCAAAAGGATGACTTTAAAACCTAAAGGTGTTCCTTTCAAACTAGTTCCAATGTACCATTCTAATTAGAATAAACTTTTGTATCTTAGAACTATAATTATGAGATTTTGGATTACCTCCCATTCAATTGGCATGGTGATAGGCATTTCAACTCCTAGAAGGCCTTTTTAGCTTATGACACTAGATAATGACAATTCCTATTTACTTTCAAAGCACCTAGGGTAAACATGCCCCCCACTAAACATCATTCAGCGACCAAACGCCCCTCTTGTGCATACCAGTGCTAGTCAATGGTTGCACTCATTCCTACAAGCATTTTAACATGACTTTATGACCAAATGTCCAATCTTGAAAAAAAATGTGTTTAGTTTTTTTATATTATCCAAAAAAAATTCTTTTTGTGTGTGAAATTATGGGTGTGGGAAAAAACAATAATGAAAAAGATGCCATAGTGTTATATGTAGTCATGTTTGGTGATAAGAAAGATGTTGATCATTCTTAGGGGTGAGATGAATTTTTTTCACAAAATGAAACCAAGAAAAGTGAAAAAGAAAGTGAATGTTTGGTTTTGGGGGTTTATGCTCACATTAAAAGGCATCCAATTGTTCATCAATAAACCCTAAACCCTAACAAGGATACAATGCACAAGGATCAACAAAGGACATCATATCTTTGAATCCTCCAAAACAACACATTTATTAGTCCCCAAAGGGGAGTCCTTAAATATTCCTATTACGCATAAGCACTTTGCATTTCCTCCAAATTAAAGAGAGGCACAAATCAAAGTTTAAATTTATTAAGCAAGGCTTACATCAAATGAATAGAACATTTTTTACTTTCAATCTAAGCTTTATGTCCTTTCTAAGAGCCATAGTAAAAGAATAGTTCTAACTCTACTTAGAATTCCTAGGTCCTAATGTTGTAGTGTCGGGAAATTCAGACCTATTAGTGAAAGTAGAACATGTAGAGAATGATAGTTTAAATCTGAAAATTTACTGGCAGAAAACAAGTTTCGTAGAAAAAGTGAAGCAAGTAAAAGAATAAAAACTAGGTTCAAAAGTGGATTTGCAAAAACCAAAAAAAAAAACAAGGTGAAAGTAGAGCATGTAGAACAAAAATCAACATTAGAAATACATATTGAAACTATATATCATATTTACAATCAAAGGTTCAAGAAATATCTAAATTATCATTGGATCCAACAATCCATAGTTTGAAATGTTACATCAAGGAGATTCAAGAAAGTTTGGTCTCAACTAAGTCACATCAATCTTTCGTACATATATTTTTTCATTATGTGCACATTAATAAAAGATGTTAATTTAAATTGGGATGATTTTGCAAAATTTTATGATCTAATAAACTCTAATATAACACTATTGGAACATGTTATGACAAAATTTCCATATTTGTTACACTTTTCTAGATTCGTGGGTTATTAATAGGGAAACGAAAGACATATTATTAGTTAGGCCATATCACACTAAACCAAGTTGCTAGAGCTATGACTAAAAATATAATAACAATAATGAACTTGATAGTTCCTTGTAGGTGACAAAATAGCATGTTGGACTTGCAAGCAACAAACAAGGAAATTTTTCTACTTACTCTTTAACCACAAAGCAAAATATTAACACCACAATTGAATTAAATGTTTTCAACAACTAAAAGAGGCATGTAAATAGATGAAGCCTTAAAGGTAGCAATGGATGTTGTTGAGAGAAGGACATATTCCCTAAGGAGGGCCCAAAAAAAATAACATGGATGATTACTTTCTTGTTTAAAGAGTTTATGTTTTTCTTTAAGAAGTTAGTTCCAAGAGGAGTGTTTCTCACCAACTAACACTTGTTAATTTTGGATGGGCATAATAGCCATCATTATGCCAAAAATGCCATTTTATGTCTAGTACTTATTGATTGTACTAATCACTTATGCCATTTGTAGTTGATTCGGACCCATTTTTCATGCCATTTTTAGTTGCTTATTCACTTGTATCACATAGGTTTAGTCATAAAATGACATTTTTGTCATAATGCATGTTACCTTAAAAATAATAAAATCGGCAAAAGAACCTTGAAAATACATAGGAGTTGTTGCAAGAAACTTAACAATCTCCAAATCTGACCTAGGAATCTGTGAGGGTGCATAACCTACTATCATTGCCTCATTTACTTACAAAAAATATGAAGGGAAAACATCCATTAATCGGTTATTCTTAGTCAATGTTGTAACTAGTTTTGAATACCTAGATCTCCTAAGGAACAAATTAACTTAAAAGGAAATTGCAAATGAAATCAGCTAATGAAAATGAAAGGAGAAGGAAAATAAACAAACGAAATGAGTAACTAAATTGGCTTCTATAGCAAATCAAACAACTTGAAAAACTATTAAGAAGTGTGTTAAAGCACAATTCATTATAGTTTGGAATCCACTAGTTGTAGCTAAAATGGGTCACCATTTTCACCATGATTTTCAAACAGGTTTGCGAGCAGATTCACACATGTACATGGGCATGAATCTAAGCCTCACAACATCAGTTCAACAACATGCAAGGTTATAGGCAAAGGTTAGTCAATAGGCACAAGGGCACCGAACAACAAGGTTGCTACCTTCTAATGACTAAAGAAGGGGGAAGTAATTAGTAGCACTAGGATTTGGATGAACAGAAAAGTAGAATTCGATGGATCATTAAGATTAATAATCTAAGTAAAATAACCTCAAGAGATAAAAGAAAGGAAAAAAATGCATTGAGAGAGGAGGGAAAACCAATAGCAACAATTGAAAGAGAAAAGAGGGACTACCATCGGTAGTTGAGGAAAAAAAAGGCACCAAACTTGGAGAAAGGAACATCTTAAAAAGAGGAAAGGAACATCAACACTTCATAAAAGAAAAAAGGAGCACTGTTAGCTCACAGAGAGGAGAGGAACAATAATAGCTTAAAGAAAGGAGATGAACGACAATAGTTCAAAGAAAGGAGAGGAACAACACCAATTTAGACAGAAGAGAAGACCAATAGCTCACAGAGAGAGGAGAGGAGTAACATCAACTTATAAAGAAAAGAAGACCAACAATTCAAAAAAAGGAAAGGAGCAGTAACTCAAAGAGAGGAAATAAGTAGCACCAACTTAGAAAATAGAGAGGACCAATAGTTCAAAAAGAAGAGAGGAACAACATTAGTTTAAAGAGAGGAGGGGACCAATAATTTAGAGAGGAGAGGAGTAGCACCAACTTAGAGAGAGGAAAGGATTAGCAATTTAGAAAGAGGAGAGGAGCAACACTAGCTCAGAGAGAGGAGAAGAACGACAATGGTTCAAATAGAAGAAAGGACCAATAGTTCAAAGAGAAGAAGAAATCAACAATAATTCAAGGAAAGGAAAGAGAGGCGTCAATTTTGGAAAAAGACAACCAATACAAAGCGAAATCTCAAAGAAGACTAACAATATTAGCTAAGAAAAAGCAAGGAAAGGTGTCAAATTAAAAAAAGAAACCAACAACAACAATTGAGAAAAAGGTGTTAAACTTGGAGAGAAGACCATGTCAAGAATTGAAAGAGTACAAGCAACATTGAAAGAGGCATTGAGAACAACAACAAAGAGAGAAAATAAAATGGTTTTAACTTCGAGAGTTCATAACATCATACTACCATCATGGGTGTTCACAACATGGGATTGCTATTGCCACAAGACCACCATTACCATGGATCGTCGAAAAGATCAACCTCCTCACAAACATGAACTTACCAAAGGTACTTCACAACATAAACCAAGAGGATCAAAAGTTTTTTGAGTTTTTCGAAAGGAAATGAAAAGGAAACAGAAGATCAAGCTTAGAGGAAGATGGAATCATGAGTTCACAACATCACTAAGAGGCAAATGCATGGAGGGTGATGAAAAATCTGTGCCCAAAAACATTTGGAACAGGAGTAGCAAATTTGGTGAATAGGACATTATTTACCCATTATTGTCAATCTAAAGCCCTATGTTGCATGTGATTTGAACCTTGGCATATGTTCATAAATGAACGCTTATTTTGAAGATGTTGATCATTTGGATCTTCATGTAGTTCAATATGGGAGTAATAATCCATGTTCATTAGTGCTCGAGTGACTGTTTGGTTTTAGATGGCTAAGTAGCCATTAAGGGTTACTATGTGTATAATTCATTTTTAAAAATCATTTTTTACCCTCCCAAACTTTAAAGGAATGTGTTTTCTTCATCTTCGGCCCATTTTGAACAATTCAAACAACCAAAGAATTTGCATACAAAAATTTATAAATAGGACAAACATGGTAATTTCCAATCCAACAAACAAACACACAATATTTCACAAAATTTTTAGGTTAAAAAAAAATAGTCAAGAATGAGACTCCAAAGCACAAACACAATATATTCAAAGTGTAAATCACTAGAAATCATAAACCTTTTTCACATTGGGAAGACCATGTTACTTGCTTACAAATATCCCATTAAATTACATTCCCATTAAAAATCCTGACAACTTAATTACTGACAAGGATTAATGATGAATTAGTAGGTAGTTAGTAAATTAAAACAAAAGCAACTGAGGTAACCACCATGGTTAGTTAGGGAACTGGAACCCAATAGAAAACTGTTTCCTACCTACTTGTCATCCATCCTTCCTGCTGCACTGGTGGGTGCTGGACGGATGGAAGCCGGACGGATGGAGACGAAGCGCGCGCACGCAAGAGCGAGCGCGCGAGCGAGAGAGAGCGAGAGAGAGAGAAGGGCTGTCTTCCTGCGCGGGAGATGGAGACCGCGGGAACGTAACCGCGGGAAGGAGAAGAGCTTTGAAATGGCGCCATACAAATGTATTATTTCCTGCTTCTTTCATTCTCTTTCGGTCTCTGCTCCAATCTCCCACTTCTTCTACCTCAACAGCAATTTCTTTTTCTTGCTCACCCATCTCTAGATTGATTGATTACTCGCTAATTCTCCTGTTTTTTTTGTTTTCTTTTCGTGGAGCTTTTGTAGAAACCTGAAGCCAACCCATTTGAGGATAAAAGCAGTATCATTCGTATTTTGATTGTGGTTGTAGTTTCTGTTTTGTTTTGATTTTTGATTTTTTTGGTCCTTTTTGGGTTTGTGGGTGGGGTTTGTGTGGTTGCTGGAAGATTTGGGATCATTAGGATGTTTGGGAGTTGAGTGGACTTGTGGGGATTTGGAGGCATGAGGATGAGGAAGGGCGTGGAGGTTATTGTTCTGTGATTAACTTTTAGGGTGAAGAAGGGGAAAGGAGTGGTTGTTTTTTTTGGAGGCGGGGGCCGGGGCAGTTGGGGAGCTGGTAATGCTGGACAGCAGCAACCAAAGGGTGTGAGAGGAAGGGTGAGCAGCGAAGAGGAGAAAGGGGAAAGCAGAGAAGAGGAGAAAGCAGAATACCTATAGCTCCAGTTGCAGTTAAGATGAGTGCAGTGAATGTGACCAATGTAACAGTGTTGGACAATCCATCCATGTTTACAAATCCTTTCCAATTTGAGATTTCGTATGAATGTCTGCTACCTCTTCAAGATGGTATGTATGGCTTTTGTTTCCCCCCTACCTTTCTACCTTTTTGGATTTGCAGTAAACCCTAAAAGATGTTCGCATCAGAAGTTCAAAAATTCTCAAGCTCAATTTGCATAGAATTCTCAAGCTCTAAGTGCTCTCGCAATGTGGTTGATCTTCAATAGTGCCATCTTAGATTGGCTTTGGTTGCTTTGTGTTTTTGATCTGGAACACAATGACAAGTAATTGTGTTGCTGGGCTTGTCAATGTGCAGATCTAGAATGGAAATTGATTTATGTTGGCTCTGCTGAAGATGAGAAGTATGATCAGATCTTGGAGAGTGTCCTTGTGGGACCTGTCAATGTTGGGAACTACAGATTTGTCTTCCAGGTACCTTATGCCCCCGTTCTCTTCTTGATCCCCATATCTTTCTTTCCTTAAACCTCATCCCTGCTGTCATTGGGGTACAAGTTCCTTATGACATACAGACTATATAGTTGTCATCCTAACTTTTGCTTTCCCCAGTCTATGAAAGGAGTCGTAGCGTTTTTTGATTGTCATGTCTGTGATAACAATGATGTGCTGCATTGTTAGCATCTAGTTAAATGTGCTAGAGACGTTTATGGAAGTAAAGAGGAATGCTTAGAAGTTGTAAGAAAACAAGTTGAAGGTTTTCTCTTGTGCTTCTTTTGTCTGCATAAATTTTAATGCAGGCTCAAAGGCAAGATAGAAGTGGTTACTGGAGAATGTTAAATGCTGAGAAAGCTGGTGGTGTTTTGAACAGGCAGAGCCACCAGAGCCAGATAAGATTCCAGAGGAAGACATCATTGGTGTCACAGTGCTGCTGCTGACTTGTTCTTATTTGGGACAAGAATTCATCAGAGTGGGATATTATGTCAGCAATGAATATGTTGATGAGAATCTACGTGAAGATCCACCTGCCAAAGTCCAGGTGCATCAAGTACAGCGCAACATACTTTCTGACAAGCCCAGGGTAACCAAATTCCCTGTTGTTTTCAATCCTCCTCCTCCCCCTCCTCACATAAAAGCACTTGATTCCATTGAGCCTGTTACACCTGCTATCCAAGACAAAGTTGTAGATGTGATCTTGTAAATTCTTCACACACCCTTCTCTAGTATTCGAAGATTTGATCAATACCCCTCTGGGAATTGACCTTCAAGTGCAAGTTTTGAAGAAAAAAAAATAGGGGATTTGACAGGACACTAGAATTTCACTTTCCATAAAATGACACCCCAGTCTCAAATCTGTACACTGCAAACAAAACATCAGTCTTATTTTTGGCCACTACAATGGGATGATATATGGATCACACATCCATCAGTTAAAAAATTAGATGGTGCAATCTGCTCTTCTTGCTTGCACTTCTGCAAGTGTTTCAAATGATGTCAGAATGAGTTTACCGATATCTTGCATGTTCTGCATTAAGATCGGTTTAGATAAACCTCATGAGTTGGATTGGTAATTAGAAACAGCATTCTAGTTGGTGAAGATGGCCAATCCATGTATTGTTTGAGACCTTATCCATCAATGTTACCGACTAATTTTTCCAGACGAAGCTGAAAATGTTACACTGAAAGGACTCCTGTCTTTCATAAAACCAAGTCAGATAGATATGAATGCCATGGTAATGCATCTTGCAAGCAATTAATGTCATACTTTGCAGTGTGAGGTGAAAAAACTGTGACCACAATCTGGCAGAAATTGACTCTGAATGAATCTGAATATGAATTGCATCCTAATTTACAAATGCAAGTGCAATCAAAATCAAGGAAAGAGCAAACATTCATGAAATGAGAAATGAAAATTACTCAGTACCTGGGAACATAAGACAGTGCAACATAAAACCTTTATCTGATCTCAAATTTTTTTGTCCCAGGTTAACCTATGGTAGAGGTTTTGGATTGAACCTACCATTTGTCAATTCTGTTGTGCATCTAAAACTGACATGTTGGTGTCCTTGGTGAGATGAAAAACTCATCACAATTCTGGATAATTTTTGAATTTCAATTTCTGCCCAAAATTAAGAACAAAACAAGCAAGAAACAGACTATTTCAGAAGTTCTCGTCATCAACTGTAATTGCCTCCAGAGAGACTTTAGTCAAGAGATACCATCCTCTACTAACTGTTGATGCTACTAATGTTTGCATGGAGCATCTCCAACCTAAACACACCAAATCCCTGTCATTTGCTGCACAGGTCACTGCCACTACTTGCTGCTTGACTGAAGGTTGCATCCTCCATATCAGTGGCTCCTTGGCATATCTCATCAGAGTTTTGTTGCATTTTCAGAAGATGCATTGGGAACTCATTGCTGTAGACCTTGGCTCCTGCTAAAAGCCCAAATTGCCATTTTCCAGCTTTTCCCCTACACCTGTTCTCTCTTCCTGCCTTTGCATGGCAGACTGTTGTGGGCCCAACCCAGATAATGCAGCTCCTTCATTTGCTATCAACTCTGGCTGTTCTAAGCTTGTTGCCCCATTGAAGCATGCTCCATGCACCTGAAGGAGGGTAATGTTAGTTCAAAACAGAAACACAACACCCTAACAAGGAGTCATCACCCTTGATGGGAGGCAAAACATGGACTCCATAAGACATACCTGTGCAAATGATAGTGCAAGATGCAAGCTCAGGAGCATCAATGGAGAAGGGCAAGGTAACCAGAATCTAGGGAGAAGGACTAAAACTACTAGACAGTGCATATATGCCTAAAAGAAGAAAGTTTACTTTTGCATTGGCATGATTAAGATCATCATGAAGGAAAACCAGCACAGGTTAGATAGTGCCTCTAATCAACATTTTGAAGTAAGGTTGCAACATCCATTGGGTTTATCATACATAGCCAACTAGAGAAAGGATAGCATGTTCCTCCGGGCATCACAAAAAATGTAACTAAGGCCTCTTCTACTGTTGTTGCACTGGGGTCTCACAGAATCGAAGGAAGTCCTAGTGTATGAACAGGAAAGCTCTCCAAACTCATGTAGCATTGCTGGTACAAGATGGTATTGGGGTGACCGAGACAAAAAAGACACATCCCATGTCTCAACAACATGAAAACAGGACATATACATCCAGCAATTGTGCTACCTAGTGGGGCTCACGATCTGGAAACAAAGGGGCAAAACTTCAATGTTGTGGGTTCAACTAAGATGAGCCCCTGCTAGTGAAATCCTAGCACTGAATCTCCATCAGAATCAACATCAATCACCAATTGATCATTGAAACCTGAAAGCAAGAGGGAGATTTCTTATACAACCTGCACATGACATCTATGCATGCAGAATTTTACTGAATTCCCACCCTTAGGAAAAGCCCCCCAACAAATGCAGAGAAATCTCCACAACAATTGGAAGGTAAATGTGGCAAACAAGTGCACTCTTATAACCTTGTTAGAGCTTCTCACAAAGTGTTGGACCAGCACCTTCATTGTGAATAGCAGTGTTGAGTAGCTGGTTGGATTGGATGAGACCACTACACGACTCATATGGATTAGTATGCTCCAGTAGCATAACCCACAAGTCAAACATTCAAAGATTGAAGAATGCTCAGGCACATAATGATGATCATACCCTTACCATATTTTTGTATGAATTCTTATATGCATTTGATTGTTCTGCAATTTCATACTACAAAACATCTATTACTATTTTCTAAGTTACTAGAACAACAACCAACAACATTACATTACGAAAACTTACGTACTTCCTCTCAAATCGTAACATACTTGAGGTATTAGTATTTCAATTCATATAATATGTATTTGGTCTAGAATGTGATTTATGCTACTACTTGATGAAAATTTAGGTACATATTTCTTGATGAATTTTTTTCATCTAGGTATCTATTTTATTGATAAAATTTTAGGTATTGGATGAAGGGTTTGTTAGGGCGGGTTGAGGAAATGGGGTGGAGTTATGAACATGGGAGGAGAGTTAGGTGAAGAATGATGAGATGGGGATGATTGGGTGTTGGTTGTGTGTTACATAATTAAGTTTTTTTCATGTTTTTCATCCACATTATTGGGGGGTCATTTAACTTCATCTGTTTTTCTTTTACAAATGCCAACCTAGCTATTAATGTATTAACACACCACCCCAGCTACTAATTACCTATTTCTTAAAAAATTGATCTAATTTTTTTCCTTTTCAAAGTGAATGAAAGGTATGGCAAGAAGGCATTCATTTATTTGAAGGCATGAAAATCGATGATGGTAGTGATGCATTGCCAAAGGCTTGCCACAAGATACCGTGGAAATTTTTGTTTCATATAGTGCAATGAAAAAAATTAGAAAGTTTTGGATGTGTTTTTCAATTGTACACATGTGATAAAGAAAAGAGTGCATGAGCTCCAAGATAAGATTAGGAAAAATTCAATATGTTGAGTTCAAAGTCAAGTCAATATGCACAAGCTAAGAAAGAAAATAGTTAATACAAATTGAAATCAAAATGATGCACAAATAGTTAATGCAAATTGGAATGAAAACAATGCACACATGAATCCCAAACAATTCACATAAACACAAAACATATCATGACTCAAACTTGAGAAAAGTCATAATTTCTTTCTTTAGAACATATTTCGTGAATCACTCAAACTTGGGAAAAGCCATCATTTTCTTGTTTACAATATATTTGATAAATGACTCAAACTTGGGAGAAGTCATCATTTTTCTCTTTATAATATATATTGTAAATGATGTTAATGACTATATTGAAATGGAGTTCTTTTTTGAGAATCTCAAAATGCTCCCAAAATTGGGACACATAATTTGTCTCAATTGTTTAAAGCATTGTAACTGTATCAAAACATGGTTTTTTAAACATGCAACCTAATTATTTGATGGCATTTGTTGAATTTTCTTTCAACATGCTAAAAATCTTCTGATTTGGAGGTGATTTGACCCCTAAATAATCAAAATAATGGGTGCCAATCACTTTCACAATGACATACACCTTAATGTTTATTAAATGAGATTGAAGTAAAAAACTAATTGATTTTTGATTTTGTAGCAAAATGCAAGCTCAAGGTGTGTTTTTTTTTTCTTGATTTTTTTTTTTAAAATGAGAGTTTTAAGATGGGATTAATACAAGCACACAAATATGAGTTGAAGGTGAAATCAACATGCTTAAACCAAGAAAAAAAAGTAGATAATCCAAGTTAAAAGTGAAATGGTGCACGAATAAGTCATGAACACCAAATTTTCAAAAGACTTATTGTGGCCTGGACTTGAGAAAAGTCACTACTTTCTTCACTTATAGTACACTTTTAATTGACAAACAAAATAACATGGAATTGACCAAAATATTCAATGTTTCAAAATGGGAATCTCAAAAATTCCCAATTTTGTTCACAATGTTTAGGTGCATAACTCCCACATATGGACATCTTCTCAAAGATTAAAAATATTTCAAGGGCAAAGTTGTTGACCTTAAAACAAATTTTCAAAATTTTATTGTACATTCTAATTGAAGTTCATTTGGCCCTTATGTTTCAAATTTTTGTGATTGGTAATCAAATTGTATTTTGATTCCCAGTCACTCTATTGGCCATAACTTGAGCTTTAGATTTTTGGATAAAAAATGAAAGTTCATTTTTTATTTATGTGTTTTAAGGAACTTATAACAAATAAATAAGACTTAATTTGGACAAGGTTTATATTTAAACTCGTGTCTAAAAAATTTGAAACATTTACAAAACTCCAATTTTCAGAATGGGAATCGAATTGGGATAATTAGGAGTTAGTTCCATTCTCAGATTTTGGCTAGTGTACTTGAATCCCATGACATTTTTTTTGCCTACTCCCCTTGTCATACCTTCACTTTCGTCACAAGTCTAAAGTTAAAGTTACAACATGTAGTTTAATCCTGGACTTTTTTGGGGGCTATAATTGTTTTTATAGATTTCATAAGAATATTTTATTTTCAAGGCCTTTCCAACAATCTACATAATGTCCAATTTGAAAATGATTTGATTTTGTAGTGCCCAAACCTTGCTTCAAACTTACTATAAATCTTAGGACTCCAAATTCCCAAAATTGGAATGCATTTGAAAGGCTTAAAAATGACCCCCTTTGACTTTCACACATTTTCCATTTCATGTATGAGAATTTGTTTTCACTTTTTTTTTAATCACACGGAGTTTTGGTCTCTTGCTTGACTAATTCCATTTGAAAGCATCTAGTTTTTTTCATCATATGAACAATTTGTTATATTCTTCTTAATAATTGATTGCACACCCAAGTTAGTGTTATGACACTCTCCCCAAGTTAAAAGAAAAATTAATGTTTTTATTAATGTTATGAGACTTTGTTTTTGTTTAAAGTCCCATAGTCAAATTCCCATGTAATTGAAAACCAAGTTTTCAACTTTATTTTTGAACCATCTTCACATTCCTTTAGGCTTTTGTTGTAACTTAAAACAAGGGTTGTGACTCTTTCTATCACTAGAAAAATAGATTCTCATTAACTTCAAGCAATACACAAGGCTTCACCCCTATCAATTTCATCACTTTTGACTAGCAATCTGGATTTAAGTGTTGTCATGATCCACCAAGGCGAGGGTAGTCACAATTCCTCCCTGCAAAGGAGAAGGTTAATGCGAGCATTAACACCAACCTATAGAACAGCCTCACACCTTGCATTTCTTTCCTTTCAACCTTAGATTTCCCATTTTGGACTTGGTTTTGCCTCTCAGGCTCAAGTGCACTTTTCTTTCAACACCAAGTTCCCTGAACCTGAACAAACCCATTGGCCCTAACCTTCCCCAACAAATTTATCATGTACTATTTCCTAGGTGGTGGTGTATATTATATAAGCCTATTCTGGGGTTTTCTTTTCTTGGTTAGAGTTTGAATTAATGATGTGCATTATGTACTTGTAAGTAAAATTCTTGGAACAATTTAGAGTTCGTAAAATTGGGTTTTGAACCATTCCTTGAAATTGGATGAATTTGATGATGCATCTTACAGTATAATATTGCTGCTGTCTACCCTACTACTATTTTATCTACATTAAAGTCACTGGAATTGGATGAGACTGAACAAATTACAGTTGCTTTTGGATGAATTAAAGTTTGATAGCCTTCCTATTATGCCATTATTTTTGCAAATTGGAAGCTGAAAAAAAGAAAGTGAAGAAGCTGAAGGAGACTTCTAGAAGTCCTCTTTTATACTCACTGTGAACCAGCAAGGTTTGAACCAAAACTAACTGAGCAGAAGTTATTGGACAATTTTTGAGTTCCATAATAATAAGAACTTTTGAATTAAAAAATTCTTTTCAGTCTTCAGAAATTTTTCAGGATAGAGATGTACTCTGAAGTTAAGCTTCACTTGGACCGAATAGTATTAGGGATTGGGTGAGGTTACAAAAGCTTTGGGATTTCAAGTAAGTTAGATTTGTCTCTATTTTCACAATTGGGTTCCATATGAACTCTAAAGTTAAGCTCACTTGGATTGGACTGGAATAATACAGGGATGGGTGACCTTACAAAAAAACCTTTGGGATTCTAAGTTAGTTAGTTTTAGTCTCTATTTTCACAATTGGGTTCCATATGAACTCTACAGTTAAAGCTTACTTGGACCTGAATAGTATAGGGATGGGTGGCCTTACAAATCAATCTGTAGAACCCAGAAAAGAAAGAAACATTTTTTCAAGGAGAGATTATCTTGATGATAAATTACAAATGGATCATCATCTGATCATCAATTTTTGTGAAGAAGTAAGTCCATTGCAGGTGCAAGCTGCAGCTGGATGGCAATGATTCTGATCTGGACTGCACTGTTCATCATGTAGACAAAAAGCAGTCTCTAGAAACAAAATCTGCACAGCACCTGCATACAAATCTACTTGTAAAGCTGGCCTACTACACAACAAACCGGCTCCAGATTGATCTTCGCGGATCCTCCTGATGATCTTTTCAAGCTGCACTAGATCGATTATGGTTGATGGTTCTCTTCCAAATGCATCTACAAAGCATCATGCAAGCTAGCAAGCTAGCAAGCTAGCTATTATGAAATTCTATAAGAAATGCTGTAGCAGCAGCTGATGATCATGATGATCTGCAGCGAGCTAGTGCGTCTAGTTTCGACATGAATTTGCAGATGGGTCATGGCTTTGTTTCTTTCTAGTATAAGAACTGCACACTAGAATTGTAGGTAGCTCCCGGTTGGAAGTAGTCCGGAATGGCATTCCAGGCGATGAGAGAATGGCCGTTGAGCTTGGCTGTGATCTGAACGTCGTAAGGACCTCGGAAAGCTTGTCCAGAGTAGTCAATCAACATCCAACTCGCACCCCAGTTGTGTTGCATCGCCACCCAATCGTAGCTTCCAGACTGTGCAGTTCATCGATATCCAAAACCACGAACAAAATCACAAAACCATCAAGACGCAAATGAATTGCTTCTTAAACGTCTCCTCATCTTTTGCTCTTGCAGCAGATTCAGATATTGCAAAGCTTCACCAAGAATTACAGAAGATAATTATTGTAAAGAAATATTGGGTGCGGCAGCAGCTGGCATGTAATTTGTTACCTGTCGGATCATGACAGACTCGATGTCGCCTGGGCCTCCCTCGTATCTGACTGCAAACGAGAGCCAGTATGGACTAGAGCCTGCATCAACCGCGAACGCAACGTTCTGTCCTCCATAGTCGCATGGCACCCTAGTGCAGTAATACACACACACACACATTGTAAGCGGACAAACGATGCAGCAGCTGGTGTCACAAGAGTTTCGCACTTATGCAGCAGCGAGCTCCGACATCGACTCTGAGCTTGCAGGAACCCAAAATTCTTCCTCTTCTTCCGGTTCCAGTTTGAGGACAGCATGCAGGGTCTAGGCAAGGAGATGGAGATCACAATCTGTACCTCATGTACTGAATGTCGTATTGGCCGAAGTCACGTAGAGTCGATTCCAGGCCGGGAACAGCCAAGCTATCCATGGCACTGCCACTGAGATCAAATGCAACTTCGTCGGTGCTACAATACACACCACCGGGACAGAAATCCGTGATAACGATCCTGGTCGGTTGCGAGTTGCAAATTGAGTATGTGCATTTCACCTGCACGCATAGATCGAGCACGGATGATCTCAGCAGCGCCTTACGTGTATACATGATCTCGACCAACGCTGCTTCAGTAGAACTGATCAGTGATCATCACAGTACTAGCTAGCTAGAGGATGTATGTATGCATGCATGCAGCAATCTTTAAGCTAGCTACAACATGCCTGATCAATCTTCTTCAAACCGGTCAGTCTAGCTAGAGCAAGCTACTTTGGATCCTGCAGGGTAGTGTGAGACGAGACGATCCATTACATACATCATAGCAGATTCCGCATCCTTGACCATTGGAGAAAACGGCAGCACTTCCAGCCGCGACGTTGGAGCCGTATGGCGTATTCTCCAGGGAGGTATACCCACATGCTCCTCCTGCACATGAATGAGAAGTAATTAGTCGGCCCCTAGCTAGCTAACTTTCTACGGATGTTGTGCTGCAGCATTTGCGAAGGCTTCGCTGCACTGCATCTTTATACAAGTCGAATGCTGCTTGCGAGTACTTAATACTCGTCGTCGTGGCAAGCTGATCAGAGAAGAAAAGTGGAAAACATACGAGAAATTTTGCACTAGGATCAAAACAGTGTAAACAAACTCTCACCGTCTGAGCCGTCTCCGTAAGGATTTCCATACCAAGTCGCATGTCCATACTGCCAGTCGATGTCGTAGCCATTCTGTGCAAGAAGACCAGAACTCAGCTGCTGCTGCTGCTGACAGTTAATGCAGCAAGGAAGAAGGACCAGAAGAATCGCCACACCCAGAAGTCGAAGCTGCACCAGCTGCGGCAGATCATCAAGACGCTGCTGCTGGAATCTCGCGACGCCCATCTCTTACAGCTAGACGGATACAAGAGAAAATCTCCAAGGAAAAAAAAGGAAAAAGAAGAATAGCAGAAACCCAATGGTAATCACGGTATAAGCGATACACTAGATGATGAGCTATAATAATGCAACATCCGCTTCAATCACTGCAGCAACAGCAGCAGCAGCGATGACTCAGACTACTCGGCTCGCGAGCTGCTAGCTCTTGATCAGACACTGTACTCTCTAGATGGAGGCGACAACGATTGCAGTACATGAGAAAGCTGATTTATACAAAAATCTGCACTCCTGCTCCTCTTTGCAGTGTACATGAGTTGTGGGTAATTTTCTTGTTCCATCAGTGACCAAATCTTGGGGATGATCATGATGGGTTGACAAATTTTTTGCAGATTACCACCACATTTGATCAAGTCTAGTAATATAAAATAATTTCTTCTGGGAAGGAATAATATACAGTGTTTTGATTTCTTCCTGAAGAAGCTGCTTCTTGCTGCTGCTGCTGCTGATCGAGATCAGTAGTCGAAATTTTGATTTGGATTAGAGACCAAGAAGAAGAAGTTGTTGTTGTTGGGATTTGGGTATGGAGCTAGAGAACTTGGGATTTGGGTGTGTCCAGAGATAGAGAGTGAGTCTGAGAGCTGCTTTTCTCATGATAGCTCTTCTTGATTAGAGCTTTGTTGGCCTTGCCTACCCAGCAGGCAAGGATATTGTGTTTAGATTCATTATTATAGAGTGTACAGTAGTAGCTTACGGCATTTTGGTCCCTAGGTAATAATAATAATAGGTCTATTTTTATATGAGGATTTTTGAAAGCTGATATTTTGGCTTGTGTTGAAACTTGAGATTGATTCATTGTAGCGTTGTAATATCTTGAAGGATTTTGGGTTTCTTTCAGAGGATTCTTTGAAGATTATATTTTTGCATGGTGAAATATTTGAATTTCCATAATTCTTCTTTTGCCTTAATATACTTTTTAATGTAAATGGCAAGGCCATAGTGTGACACACCCCTTGTTTGCTTGCTTGCTTGTTTGTTTGTTTGTTTGTTTGCTTGCTTGCTTGCAGTGAATATTGCACAGGTTGAGAAAAGCTGCACGCGCCGAATTATTTTAGTTTTGGCTACACGACAAAACAAAAATTCTACCACCCCAATTACTCATTGCTTGGAATGGAACCTAAGGATGGATCCAATGCTCGCTGCCTGCCTGCCTGCCTGCCTGCCTGCCGCTGCCACTGCGCAGCATGCCTGTCTGTGCTTCCTGCATTTAGTTTCGTTTGTGTTTGTCTCCTCCCCCCCGGCCCGCGTAATTCCGGGCATCAAATTTACGCGCGCCGAGCCGAGCCGAGCTTGGCCAATTGTCGGCGCCAATGGCGGGGCTCCGTTCCTCCGTCCGTGGGCCCCACTGCCCGTGAAAACAAATTTTCTCCTTGGTTTTGTCATGTACCTTAGCAGCACTTAAACGTTCCATGAAATTCCCAAACAAATAATAATAAAGAATTATTATTATTGAGGACGGAATTTGAAACATTTGATTGGTGGTTTTTTTTTTTCATGAGAAGAAGCCATTTGATTGGCCCATCACTAATATTTTTGGAACATGGGGTACTCCCCAACATGGAAGCCTCAGCATGGATGCTTAATTCCCTCCCCAAAATAGAAGCATGCTTTGTCATGATTCCCTCCTACCAAGCCCCGCCTCACTTGAGTCAACCATCACCAACGCTGGTCAGTTTCTCACATCCAAGTTTTAGTTACTGACTTTTTTCCCGAACGTCACCCATAAAACTGAAACTGGGACTGCAAATAGGTGGGAGACTACTAATAGCAACCCACTTGGACCAATCAAACCATCTACCCAATCAGAAACAGGGAGCAGTGGATAAGTAGGATATCACACTGAGTTCATTTAGACTCTGTTCCAGGGCTCTGAACTTTGAAACCTGAGCATATTTTCAAGGTCCCAGCAGTCTTCCAGTGGATTCACTGCATTTGACTGATGAACCTCATGCAAAGACTTCCAGTGCAGGGTCACATACTGAACATTGGTGGAGATGCTCTTATGTTGACTACCCCCAACTTTTCTCGCCTTGTGTGTGTGTGTATACAGATAAAGGTTATTAGTGTACATTATAATGGCTATGGTATCAATGTAAATGGAACAAGCAAGGTTTTGGCACAATTAGTTGTGCTCTTTGTGAATATTGTAAACTTCCCATCCCAATTCCTAAGACTAAAAATCAAGGTCTCTCAGTCCAAAATGAACAAAATATATCCAACTTGAATGTAATGTGTAAGAGCATCACTGAAGAAGGTGAAGATAGTAGTAGTAATTGCAGGGTGTTGGTTCCAGTGTTGGGCGGGTAAGTGTTTTTACTTTTTATATAATCAATGGGTATGTAACATGATAAATACATACCCTACCTGGTTATTAGGTAGTAACTAGTAACTACCCTACCTCCTGGCTGGTGAAAATATATCAGACCTATCATGTATTGAATCTACCTAGCAAATTTATATTTGAAGTTTACCTTTACTTAGGGAGGAGGGCATTTGTTTTGAACTAATGGGTAAAAAGTGGGGTAAAAAGTTGTATGCCAAAATCGTTATATAGCATAAATGCATTTTCATATTATGCAATGCATATGGTTATGATGGACTTGTTTGAATGTGTGGATTATGGTGTTTAGTAAGGGTATTTGGCAAGTATCTTAGACTAGTCAAAATTTTAAATAGAATGAGTTAGTCAGTTAAACCTTTGTTGGAAGCCAAAAGGGCAGAAAATAATAAGATTAAAAGGGAAAAGAAAAAAGGAGAAGTTTCTTCCTTAGTATTTGTGGCAATATCTGTACTAGTGGTTGAATAAGGAAGGTGGGAAGGTTGAGTCGGAGATGGAGCATGGATGCATCAAAATTGTAATGAGGAGGAATTTAATCAAGGATCAATAGTTCCAAATGATTTGCTAAAAAATGCACATAACAGATCCCTTGATAATAATGCTAAGGGTAGTGAGAATGGACCCATACCCATTGTTAAGCAGATAACTATCCCTAAGATTGCAGGTGTTAATATTCGGCTTAACATATGGTGACTAACAAATAAATATATTTATTTTTGACATTTTATTTATGTCCGTTACACTAATTAACTTTAACAAATTTTTATCATATGTTCTTAATTAAAACCCCCTTTAGATTTCACAACCATTGCTATTATTATAAAAAAAATTACTCGGAGTGCATTTTTAAGGCTTTTAATTGATTTCAGTACATATTTGTTTTAAATAATTGATAGCATGTTTGAAATTTCAAGTTTGTACATATTTGCAATTGGCCAATTGCACTAAATTGTGTTTCTCCACTTCAAAATGTGCCATAATTCTGTAAAATTTTCTTTTTGTTTACCCCCTCTTATTCCAGCATGGTATGTGTAAGGTAAATGATGAAACATTTACTCTATCCTTACCATGTGAACAGAGTAAATGTTTGTCACTTACCTTTTACCCTTACCGAGATTGATAATTTGCATTATTTTTTTTTGTTCTTTTTTTAGATAAAAGCCTTATTGCCAATATCCAAACATTTAGAGAAAGGATGGATTAATGTTGGACTTTTGTATGTGAAGTTTAGAGGGGGGGAAGCAAGGGGGAAGAAAAAAGAAGCAAAAAAAGCCTTGTATTTATCAAGTAGTTTCATTGGTGTGCTTGAATAAGGTAATTGAAACTTTGGACCTGTACATTTGTTCCTAAAGAAGTAGATGACACAAATGGTCCCATAAGTTTTGAGAATTGCCAGGACCCAATTCACAGAAAACCAGTTTAGGGTTTTATAGAAATTTAGTGAATTTTAATAAAGAAATAAAAATTGGGTCAATTGTCCCATTAACTCAAGAGAATGTGCAAAGGGAGAACCAAAAAAACATGTTGATTTTACAATCTAAATTCTCTCTCTCTTTTTTCTTTTCTTTTTTTTCCTTTTTTTTATTATTTTTTTCCACATGGCCAAAAAAGCTGGTCAATTCTAGACCTAGTTCAACACTTCCCACCCAACTTTTGCTTTTGTCCAATTTTGATAATTTATTTAAAACTGCCAAAATGTCTGACACTCCACATGCCCATACACTGAACTTGCCTGCAGTTGTGTGTAAAAAGCCTGCAACACTCAATACAACTACAATTCTCTCTGATATCTCTTGAAGCTCCCTTTCTGCATCAACCCTATAAAAAAAAAATAATAAATTAAAAATTAAAATTAATAAATGAACCTTTGAATTTAATAAAAGGGGCAAGAGACGTTAGTATTATGTGGTTTAAAGTTTCTTTTTAAAAAAAAGGGGGGAATATGGTGGTTAGTACTTAGTACCAGTGTTGTTGGGTAAGTAGGAATGTACAGTTTGTTGGCCAATATATTGTTACATGGGTACCATGCCTTGTACAAAGAATCCATAAAAATTTTCCATCAATAATAATTTCAATATTAGAAAGAAATGGAGTCCAGTTGTCAACCCTAATTTAAATATCTTAAATTTCAATAGATTGAAAAATAGCACAAATTTTAAAAAACTCATTGAATTGTGTACAAAAAATAGGCTGAGAAATTCAGAAATTAAAAATTCTCCTTAGTTGTGTTATTATTAAGATTATTATTATTATTAACCCTTAAAACATTATCAAGCAGTTTGAGCTGCAATCTTCCCTTGATTGGGCAGCTTAGAAAACTTAGAGCCACCACCTGTGCAAGTCAAATTTACATCCACCAAGCCTTTCAAGGCATGGGGTGGGGGGGCGTTTAGGGTTTAGGGTTTGTCATTTGGGGTCGGGGAGGAGGGGGGGAGGTTTAAGGTTTAGGGGTTGTGGAGTCATAGGGCTTTGGATTCCAAACTGATAGAATGAAAATGGGGGAGGTTTCGGGGTTAGG
>Ga0116227_10002973_pt1 | contig 38066 bp, 34 predicted proteins | sample S1TSphgellanicum_FD_89693 | JGI IMG/M metagenome (GOLD analysis project Ga0116227, IMG submission 89693) | Host-associated microbial communities from peat moss isolated from Minnesota, USA - S1T2_Fb - Sphagnum magellanicum MG | ecosystem: Host-associated > Plants > Peat moss > Unclassified...
CCCTTTTTTTTTTTTTTTTTTTTTTCCATTTTTTTTTTTTTTCAAATAAAAATATTTTTTCCCCCGCCTTTTTTTTTGGGGGGGGGGGGGGGTGAGGGGAAAAAAAAAAGGGAAACCTACACGTGTTTTTTGTTTTTTTTTTAATTTTTTGGGGTTTTTTTTTTTTTTTTTTCTTTTCCAATTTTGTGGTTTTGAGAGTTTGGCGAATTTCTTTCAAATTTTTTAAAGGATTTTTTCCCTTTGAATTTACACTTTAAAAAAAAAAACTCTAGAAAACATTTCTTGCCATATTTATTTTTAAAAAATTGGCAAACACACACACCATCATTAGGATTTTCTTTTACATTTAAAATTTTGTGATTTTAGTCAAACTGGCAATCATCCACAAGAAGATTTAGCCAAATTTGGTTACATATCAAACATAAAAAATTAAATTAAATTTCAAACGCTTATATATTTTGGCTACATGCTAGAATCTATCATAGGAATATAGTGATGTTTGTTATTTATTTATTAAAATCTGGATAAGTAGGGGGCGATTATTTTCACAAAAGTCCTTTACATGTGCCGGATCATTTTTTCAGGCAAAAAAATGGTGAAAATTTGCCCCCATATAAAACCCACTAACCATCATATTCCAGTTTAGCTGGATGTAAGTTACATATGGTGTTAAAACAAGAAGAGTATATATAAATTCAATTAATTTATTTTAATTTACAAAAAATATTAGGAAAAAAAAAATCTTTCTTTGTCCGATTTTGCAAGAATTGAAACCCATGCAACTATACTATGCTAGGATATCAAAAATAAATTTCAGAAAGGATGAGAGACCTTTTACATTTATATACTTAATTATGAAAATCATGAAATATTCAAATTGGAAGAAGTGTTGGGACCCATTTTCAATATATAATTAAATATTTCAACAAAAATATGTCGATTATTATTATCGATTGATTATTGGTTTTGTAGGTACGATACGTAGGTAGGTACGATAAATATTGAGAGTCCAACAAAGGGATCAAGACCTTAGGTAAAGGTACCATCCATTGGCAAAGAGACAAAAGTTCCTCTCCTCTATTTTGCTAAACCCTAAACCCTAGAAGTCATGGCTAAGCTTCCAGAAACATGTACTAAAAAGCAAGGTCCTACTACGAGTCAGCCACTAATCCTTCACTTGTTCTCAAAGACTTGACTTAAATTATTGGATTTGCTAAGAAGGGTTTGCTAAAGAGAGACTTTGTATCATTGTAGGATGAAGTTATTATTATGGGGGTAAACAATTTATGTGTGGGTCAGGGTTTCATTTAAGGATTTTGTGATGTAGCCAAAGTGGTGATTATTCAGAAAATAATTTAGCCAAATTTGGCTACATAATAGATATGATATGAAGGTAGAAAATTTTAAAAACAGGGAATCTTTCTCTTTTTTTGGCTACCTTCTGGAAGTTATCAAAAGACTGGTGATTTGGAATTTTTTTTTTAAATTTGAAATTTGTTGAATTTGGGCCATTTTGTTCCCATGAAAAATCCTTTGTATAGGTCGATATTGTATGTTTTGGGTTGAAATTTGACAAAAATTCACCTGCAAAATAGGGTGACAGCCTGAGAGCTAACCCTATTCTTTAGGGCTGTTTTTTTTTTAATTGACTAAGTGATTTTGTTTTTGGCAATTTTTCCCCTTGAAAATTATGATTTCCATCTATCCAAGGGGATTTTTCATGGTAGACTTAAAGGGAAAAATTCCATATCATTGGATTTTTATGGAGAAGTTCCAATAGGTAGCCAAGAATAGAGATGGATCTATTCTTCTTTTTTCCCTTGACTTTCATATGTGGTTTGTAGCCAATTTTGGCTAATCTTTTGTCTAGATGATTGCCACTTTGTTTGGCTACTTCAAGAATTGAAGAGAAAAAAAACCCACTGCACTTAACCATGTTAGACAAGAAGGGTTCATGATTTCCATGATTTTGTTTGAACTTGTCCCAAGGGGAAGGTCTATTTCACAATGGCTTTGCGTGTTTAGTTTTGGATGAGGCCAACCAAAACATGTAACACCATGTTTTGGGCAATTGCCATTAGAATTGACATATTAAAAAAAAGCTTTGAAGGTGGCATCCCTTGCACTTGATGCAAGGGTGCCTCAACTTTGTTCCAACAAATCTGACATTTTGACCCAAGGCTCTCTACAAAGTAAGGTCCTACATGAGGGGTATTCCCGAGAGAAAGAGAGCTTGGATGACTTATTTTGGGAATGTCCCGTGTCCTTGGGCCACCTTTTGTGAGAATATTGTATTTGTCACTAAGGTTTTGGTGTTAAATAACTCTCAAAAGAGATCTCCCAAAACAAACTTTGAAAGACAATTTTAGACTTGCTCCAACCCAATGATTGTCCCTACCACTACTAAATTACCATCGTGTATTCTAAAACAATGCTCAACTTCTTCTTGTACGAAGTACTTGTCCTTATTGTCAAATTGTCAAAACTTTTGTCAAATATTGAAAATGGAGCTCCAAAACTCCTTTTTGTTGAAAGAAACTTCAAAAAATATTTTCACAAAAATTTGTCGATTGATTGCTAGTGGTGAGTAGAGTAGTAGAGTATGTGACCCAACCTAAACCCACCATTGCAACATCTATTGGTGGTAGTGGGCTAGCTAGTTTACGGACTTGCTAGGAGGAGCTAAAAATGGTCCATAGTGTTAAAAGGCAAAAAAATCTTCAAGGAAAAAAAACAAAAAAAAAAAAAAAGCCTCCATTCATGCCAAATATGTGAAGGTGGGCTGATTTGACCACCCTTCACCTAGGCCAAATTGACTAATAAAACAGATGTGACAAAAAATAACAAGTATATTATAAAAAAATGGCCATTCACACCAAAGTCTTCAATTTCTCCTTTTTTTTTTTTTTTTTTTTTCTCTCTCTCTCTCTCTCTTTTTCTTGGGGTGAGTGGGAAGGATGGTGGGATCAAACCTCACAATCATGTTATGTAACATTGAGTTAATTTGGTCCTTTCTACTACTAGCTTTACACATATCATCAACCAAAAAGCCTAAGATCTAAGTTTAAAATTAGATTTAAAAATGTTAACCATCACACACATTTAACATCAAGTTAATATCACTTGTTGTCAATTAGGATTCCACATTATTATTATCAATGCTATCTAACATTAAATATGTGAATACACACCGTGGGACAACAAAACCAAGAAAATTTAACATCAACTTACAATGAACTTAACAATAGGGTGTAAATAATGCTTTAAAAGTATCATAGGCAAGGAACACAAGGGCCGCATATTTTGGGAACATAATGCCCTTCTTCTCTCTCAAGGCATTACCCAATACACATGGTGGGTTGTATTGGTGGGTACTTAGGTAGGTAGGTAAGTAAGTAGATGCATGTCAATGGGTATTAGGGTTTAGGGTTTAGTAGAAACCTAGGTAGTATAATCAATACAATGGAAAAAGCTGGTTTCAAACTTAACTCTGGTTGTCCCTTTCTTCTTGGGGTCAGGTTTGCCATTCCTTTAGGGGCAGGAGCACTACTGCCAGGGCACTTGCACCTAGGCCTCCCACATTAAACATATTTTTGACTATGTTTTTTCAATAGGGCTAAGTACTTTGGGGGATCAATTAAATGTTCCGAAGAGACCCAATTTTTTTAATCATGTTCGGTGCCCTCTTAATGAACCCCGAAGGCTCCTCATCAGCCGCTTCTATGATACGTCAAGGTTGGGTTGGGCCCCGGGGGCCCGGGCGGGTTGACACATTATGTCATTTTCTTGACCACATTATATGACACGAAGATCATCTTTCCGGTGATGATCTTACACTTGCATGCAATAGCATCCAAGACCTTTAATATCATGGAATGGTGTCGCCGTGAGCCATTAATATCATGGAATGGTGTCGCCATGACCCATTAATTTCATGGAATGGCCTTGCCCTGACCCATTTGTGGTTTGGTGCATGGGTTAGCTCACCCTAAACCAGCCTTTTTCCCCCTGACCATGTTACCATTATTGTCATAATCTTCTGGTGGACAATCATACACTCGTAATAATGACCCAACCGTAACCGTATATCTATTGAACTATGAATTTTGCTTAATTAATTGCTCTATCTACCACCCCACATCTTCGTGTCATGGAATGGCCTAGCCTTGGCCCATTATGTTGGGTGTGTTGTCGAGCTTTGCCCTAAACACGCTCGCCTTATGCTTTTACCCAACATTAACGTCCAAGGCTTGACCATTCCATTGTACATGAAGGTCTGGGCCCGGGTGAAAGATTACGTCATTTTCTTGACCACATTATATGACATAATCTTCCGATGATGATCAAACATTTGAGATAGTGACCAAAATCTTGAATATCAAACAATTATTTGAATTTGCCACCTTCGACATTAAAGTCATGGAATGGTCTAGTCACCCTTGCCCATTATGTTTTTGGTGTGTGACCAAGCACACCATAACAGGCTCGCCTGGCACATTACACAACAGAATGACCAGGGCTTGAGACCATTCCATAGAGTAAAGTACATTTGTTTTGGTGTTTGGACACACTTACTTTGGTGATCCTACTTTGATGTTTTTTGGGCTCATACTTGCTTGCACCTTTGGTTAATTGCAAGTCAGCCCAAAAGCCTGTAAGTGCTGCAGACCCAAAAACAAAGCTTCTTAATTAAACTCTCTCTCTCTCTCTCTCTCTTCTTTTTAAGTTAATAATTGTACTGACTTAGCAAGTCAGGCCTGTTTTTGTTGCAGCTCTGTTTTTTTTCTTCTTCTTCATTCCTTTTGCTTTTCCTCTCTCTGCACAATTAAGGTTAGTGTGGCCCATGGACAATTTAATGATATGTCTGTGCAATAATAAAATAGAATTAATTTTTTTAATGAGATGTGTTTGTAATAAAATAAAATAAAATAAAATAATATTTAATTATGTGTTTGGAATATAATATAATATAATATAATATAATATAAAGGGCACTCCCACATATCCAGCAGCATGCTTGGCTTCGTACCCATAGTAGTACCATGGCGAGTTCAACATTTTAGTGTTTTGAAACAAATAAAAATGCTGGAGAAAATTCTTAAATTTCTCTATTATTTTCCTTCGCAAATGTTATGTTTTCCAAAGTTTCAATTTTCTGAAATTCGGTTTTTGAAATACCCAGAACCAGCCGTTCTTTGATTATAACTAGTGTAACCTGTGCTGTTCATCCAAGTGTGAACACATTCTTTAATTTTCACATTTTTAGAATTGAAAATTTCTAAAATTCAGCAATGTGAACACCACATTGCAGGCTCAACTGATTTTTTTTTTTTTTTTCCAAACCCAATTTCTAGCAATTTGTTTGAATTTCCAGCAACAAAATCCACTCAAAAATTCAATATCTTCCACACTTTAGCTCTGAAAATTATGAAATAAACTCTATTAAATCTGACTTGCTGAAGGCTTTTCCAATAACGCCGAGAGAAATGCCCCCCCAAATTCGAATACAGTTTCCAGTTTCAATTTTATTTAAATTTTCATTGGATAACACAAGCTTCATGGGAAAAAAAAAACAACCCAAATTCTTCAAATTTTGAAGAAAAGAATTTCAAATTGTCAAATTTTATGATAAGTTCCTGTACATAGCTTTTTTCTTTATTCTTTTTTATTTTCATATTTAATCTGTAGCCAAATCTGGCTAAATTGTCTTATGGATGATCATCATCACTTCAGCTGCATCACAAAATTGGAAAAAAAGAAAAAAAGAGTCAAGGCTGTAATAGAAAAAAAAAATTAAAAAAATTCAATCTGCCCCAAGTTACTAATAAATGCTGAACTTTATGGCCTTCTATTGTCCCCAAGGCTGAAAAAAAAGCATACCATCAAATTTTTGGGAAGCCAATTTGCAATCCTTGGGGCCAAACAACAAGCCAAAAATGCTCAAAGTTGGCCCCAAGTTTTTTTCAGCCCTTACTCCTAGTGTAAAGGGGACCTTAAATTACACTTCACGACTTCGCGTCAAAATGAATATTCTTGAGTATCTCAAAATATTCTCTATTTTACTTCATCGCATTTTATTTTTCAAAAAAGATTTTATTTTTTGAAAATTTCAACATTTTTACAAATGACATAATTTAGGGTGCATGCACATATGCAATGTAAGGTAGCATTGCTTATGATGTGGCATCCTTGTTAGTAGGTCATGTCGACATATATTGATGTTTTAGTATTTATGATAGTTAATACCCAAAGCCTAGCCTAAAGCTTATTATGTTTTGAGGTTTTAACTAAAAATGTTATGTAAAAAAAGGCCAAAAAGCAAAGCACAATTTTGAATGTGACATCTAAGTCAATATTGATTGCATTTAACATTAATTATAACTATCTTGAATTTGTGATAATCAATCTTGATCATGGCCATTACCCACTAACATTAATCGGATGATATAAATTATATCATCACAAAACTAAATTCCTTTAACTTTTGAAAATTTGTAAGTTTAGTTTATAACATTAGCCTATATGTAAATGAACATCAAAATGTTTGATGGGAAGCTTATTTGGTTCTTCATATTTTCATGGTTGCCTCTTGGAATTTAGGTTGAAGGGAGTTGGGGTGTATTTAAAGTTGTTAGAATGTCAAAAAAATAATGTTCCAAAGGAAGGAGATGACATTTGTGTTTTATTTTGTTTTGTGCCTTGTTTCCTTCTTTACAAAGGATGGTACTTAATTGTTTTTTATATAGAAGATCGTGAATCTTTGGTTTTTATTCCTTTTTTTCAAAAAAATCTTGTTGGATAGTAGTTGCACCCATGGAAGGCAACGACAATGGAAGATAACAAATTGCAAATGGTGTAAGTAATCTATCCCTTTTATGAAAAGGTGTAATAGAATTAAAAGATTGGGAAGGAATGTAGTTGCCTTCTTGCGACAACACAATTTCCTTGGGTTTTGTTTTGTTTCCTAAAATCTTATTGTAATTACTTGAAGGCTAGGTCACCTAGTGGAAGGTAGCCATATATGGTAATTTTTTTCGGCATTTTGTTTATTTTTATATGCCATTATTATCTTTATATAATGTGGATTTGGGATCATCAAGTGTGCGAATATACAATGGATTTTTTGGATGTGGCCAAGGAACTCAGTAAGTTAAAATGATGCCCAAAAGGGATTGCTCAACCTTAGGGTTGCCCTAACTCAGGGTTTAAATGATTGGAAAACCACTTGCTATGGTCACCTTTAACATTATAAGGTTAGGCAAGAAAAAAGGTTCTTAAAAGCAAAAATGATTAGAATTTTGGTACAAGCTATGGACCCCTTTCCACAAACTTTATTACTCCAAGGACTAATGTGTGTATTATCATGAAATCATGTTGGAGAGATGTGCAAAACTTGTGTTAGGTTGAAAACAACAATTGTGGAAATCATCATAATCATGAACATTTTATGGAGCTTGCTATTAAATGAGAGTACCATCATGTGGCAACACATTTTGGAACATAACTTTGAAGCTTCAAATTGCATGCTAAGGGACTTTAATGTGATTGAAAACTCAAAGCAATTAAAGGGTTTAGGTCATAAGTTCATGAGGTGGGGAAAAACTATTTGTTTGGCACTATTTAACCTTGTAGTAAGGTTTGGCATATTTGTGGTTTCTAGGACACTTTTGAAAAATGACCAAGAAAGAATATACATTTGGTAATGGGTGTTCTAATATTGTACCTTATTTAGGATTGATAATTTTTATGTTTCAATTAAGTTGGATGAATGAAAAGATAGAATGGAAATTTCAATCTTTTTGCAAAAAATCTTGGACTATTCTCCTTTTGATTTTTGCAATCTAACCTTTCCATTGCAAAAAAGCCATACCCTTACCTAGGTTTGATATGGAGCTTCTTCATAACCAAAGTCTAAATGAGAAGCTTTTGGATACTTGGGTTGGAGGCAAAGCATGGCCAAAGTTTGCCACTAATTGGGCATCTTGGGTCAAGGCAACAACTATGGAAATGGTGATGTTTTTAAGTAAAGGCAACTTTCAAGGGAATTTAGGAAAAAAATGGGGGTTCAAATATGTTGCCATAATAAGAAGGTGCAATTGTAGGTTGGCACCATAGATGATGAACAAGTTAAAGAAATCCTCTCCAACTTTCAAAGGTGGTTTTCAAAGCTCTTTCAATTGGCTTTGAACAATCTTATTCATAAGATTACAACAAGTTAAATGAGCTATGGAGATACCTACTTTCATGTATGTTTGGATGTTATGAAGACCATTTGCAAAAAGTACTGGTGAAGATGGATCCTAATCTGGTGGAAGAAGGCACCTGAAATTCCTCCATTTTTGTTACCATCTTGCAGGTAGAGAAAAGGAAGAACTTTTTAAATGCATCATGAAGCTCTGTCTCAAAGCTTCTCTCTTAAACATTAGGTACATAACTCTGTGCAATCCACCAGATTTGGGCCAAAAATGTGGTCAAGAAGATTATCAGAGTTCAGATGAACATTGCTGCATGCATAAGCACAGCTACTTCTCTAGTTTAGTACAGAGGGAGCTGAAGATCAGGAAGCTTAAGAAGATCAGGAATGGTTGTCGATTTAGTGTCATGAGTGCCCAGAAAGGATTGACAAAATCGCAAGTTTACCAGACTAGAACTCTGACTCTTGCCCAAATTCAAACTGTAAATTTGTTGTATCGATTTGAAGGAGGTACTGACTTGAATTTGATTTCTTCAATTGTTTTTGTTATTTAGACTGTGGAATTGGGTATTATATGATTGGAAGAAGAACCTGGTGATTTTTCATGCACTAGTTGACCTCCAGTCTTTGCAGAAAATGCCAGGTTTTGAAAGGCAGAACTATGAGATTCCACAACTGTGAATGCTTACTCAAGAATTACATTCCTTGCAACAAGAATGAGCTTGTAATCCTCAAGTCCCAAGATGAGATGGCTGGCAATGTTCAAAGAAAAGATGTTTGTTACAAGAAGAGAGAAATTTGGTAGAAACCAGAAACTGCTATGGTTATTAGACGATCTCCACCTCAAAACAACATGCTAACACCAGTATACAATTTCTTCAGAGAACACATGAGAATGCAGTCTTAAGTTTTGGATCAACAGTTCTCATGACTACTGCTGCAACATCTACCATTAGTCTACCATCTAACCACATGCAGCAACAAGCCCAGCTGCAGCCAGCTGCTCACACCCAAGAGTTTCTTTTGCCATCTCCTTCCTCCTTTTTAGGCTAAGACCAAAGTCATCAAGCCTGCACATGCTGCAAGCTGTCTTCCTTGTTTATCCAACCACGTTCTTCTTCAAATTTTCAGTTGCATCACTGACCTTTTCTGCAGCATAATTTCCAGCAGATTCCCATGTCTCTCCTATCTTCTGAGCTGTATCTTTCATACTCTCAGAAGCACCACTGACTGTTCCACTTGTGTAATCCCCCATCTTCTGAGCTGCATCTTTTATATTCGCAGAAGCCCCGCTGACTGTTCCAGTGGTGTAATCTCCGATCTGATGAGCTGCACCTTTCATACTCTCAGAAGCCCCAGAGATCGTTCCAGTGGTGTAATCCGCAGTCGCACCCAGTTTGTCTCTCATGCTGTGAGGAGCTCCATCTTCATGGGAGGATTCAGATGGCCAACTCCAGCTTCCACGTGGTGAAGTTCCTGACAAGTGTTTCTCTTCACTCACAGCACCAGATCCCAATGTCTTCTCCTTCACACTACGAGCAGCTTCTTCCATTGAATTGAAAGCACGATTCAAGTACCCATCTTGCTGCTGCTGCTTTTGTGGAAGCTCATACATCTTATTTCCAATGAAAACAGAATATGGAGATAGCTTACTACGATCCCTCTTCTTCATTTGTGCATCAGGTACTGGCTGCCAACCCATTACCTCTGCAATACTCCCCAGTTTCTCTGTCATACTGCGATAGTACTCTCCAACAGTGTCCTTGGCACCTTCATAGTAAGTACCACCAGGGGAATTGTGCACATTCTGAGAACCCCACATTGCACTCTGGCCAGCCTACAATAACCCCAACACCACCAAGATGAAAAATTGTTATCAAACCTGCACTAGGTAAAGAATCAAAATGCTCAGGTGCTTGTCTAGAATACAAGAAGAGAGTGTGCAAAAAACAACTCCTTCTGTGACTGGAAAACCACAACACATTCTTTCAATCTTTTGATTACAAGATTCAAAACTGAATATGGGTTCTGTTAACTCTGAAAGATTTTCTAAACCTTCAGATCTTTGAAGCTCTTTCATGACACTTGTTTTTACCTTAAGAGTTGAATCTCTGGCTGCCTCTGCTGCTTGCGAAAGTTTTTCACCTGCCATTGCCAGAGAATCATAGATTGTGGAGCCAGTATCATGTAGGGTGTTTCTGGATGTATCAGCAGCTTGGTAAGCATTGCCTTGAACATGTTGTGCAGTTGGTGCAGCAGCAGCTTTCATTGCTTGTGCAGCTTCAGCTGTTTTCTGTGTGGCAATATCATAATACTGTGCAGCTCTGTCATAAACCCCTCCTTCAGATTCTTCTTGTTGCTTTTGTGTGACCCCAAATACTGTATCTTTTGCTGAGCCAACCGAATTCGAAAGCGTTTCACCTGCTGAACCTAAAGCTCCAGTTGTTGTGTCGTATACCTTCCCCACACTCTCTTGCATCTTCTGGCCAGTCTATAACCAACCAACCCCATTCCAACACCATCACCAAACTCTCAAAACAAAAAGATCTATGGGAAGACTTCGTGATGGTCTCCGCCACTGCAGTAGATAATCAAACTCTCAAACAAAAAGATGGAAAGATCACTTGGGTGATCTTTCTCCCACTGCAGTAGATAGATCATCAAACTATCAAATGCTTTTGAGACAAGAATCTCTCTCTCTTGGACATACATACCGTGAGGAGAGTATCCTTTGTTGCCTCTGTTGCTTCCGAGGCTTTGACACCAGCAGCGGTTAATGTATCTTTAGCAGCTTCAGCAGCTTGTCCAGTGTGATACTGGATCTTCTCTCCAGCTTCACCTGAGGAATAACACAATAATGTAAACAAATCACTCAAACACTTTCAATAGACTTTTTTTTTTCTCAATTCCAAAACCAAAGATTTTTCAGCAGCAGCAGCAATATAGCATCTCATCATCTGCAACATGCTTCTTGTTCTTGTACTTGTCCCTTGTCCTTGTTCTTCTTTTGTTTACCTGCTTTGTCAACAGCATTTTGGATACTCTGCGAAGTAGCCTCCTTTGCAGCTTCCAGATGACTCTTCTCTTCGACCTTTCCTTGTACAAATGTTGGCTCCACCACCACCACCACCATCACCAATATGCATACTAGAGCTACAATACTCTTCTTCATCATGCAAAATTCTCCCAGCTTCTTAATCTATAAAACCTCCACAGTCCTACGAATCCCTGATTCCAAAGCTCCAGAGAGAGAGAGAGACAGAGAGACAGACACACACACACACTTCTTTCTCAATTTCTCCTCTGCTAAACCTGAAGAGCAAAATGATTATAGCTAACAAGCAAAACTTCAAGGAAGTGAAAATTCCTTTGTGGCATTCAGCTCAGATATATATGCATATATAACCAAGCTTTTTTATTCCACCAAAGAAATTTCCACCAAGCAACAAATCTGAAAGGAAGAAGGATTGGAAGATAAATGTGTAGGGAGTCGGGGATGGAAACTCTTTGTGAGAGAGACAGAGAGACAGAGAGACACACAGAGAGACAGAGGTGTGAAGCTCAGTGACACTTGGAGATCCTTGTAACATGCCAAATGGTGCAATCTCTGGGTACCCACCAGAGCAAACCGTGGTGGCAGTTGTCTCTGCCCTTCTCTACCAAATGGAGCTTCCTTAGAGGGTTGGAGATAGTAGGATTATGGTAGCAATAAGGGGGAAAAATCAAAATTTGTGAAATTTTGGCAAATAAATATAGTTAGCTTCTTTGGTGGGTTTTCTAAACTTTGAGCCTTTCACATAATGAAACCTTTTATAAGGACTTTTCTATTGCCTTTTTTATTTTATTTTTTAAATTTATTTTTAAAATTTTTAAAATTTTGATTTTGATTTTTTTTTTTTGGAAAAGGGGAGAGACATAATGTTTTGCCAAATTATAGGATAGAGAAATGTTGTCAATTATTGACTACTTGCTTTGCAATGATCAACAGATCTGGAACAAGAACAAGCTCCTTGATTTTCACCAATTTTTTGTAATTTTTTTCCCTTGTAATTTCTTTAATTTTGACGTTTCAAACAAATGATTTCTAGAAAATTCAACATCTCAAAAAATAATTTCATTATTGTCAAACTTAAAAAAGGTACTATGACAATGTGATTATGTTTTTAATGTATTGTGCATTTTTCATTAAATAACTTTCAAAAGAGAAAACTGAAAAAAAAAGAAATACATTCAAAAGTGGTCGGGTAAGTTGGGCAACATCCAAACAACCCATAACCTCAGCATCAATTGTTCTAGATGTAGCTAGTCAACAATCATTAGCAAACATACTAATGTTCACATGCATGTCTAAAACCGAACAACCAAATGAAAAAAATGTGGGTTTGGAATTTTTTAAGGTGTTAATCATCTTGTATTTTTTGTGTTTGTTTACGGGCATGTGTTAGATTATAAATAAATAAATCTTGACCTTCTTGTGTATGGGTATGTTTGGTGATGGGGTTGTCAACTATGGTGTTTTAATGCAAACATTTGAGTTGAAATCCAATCTTGCATAAGAGGGACAAGGCTTTTAACATTTGGTTATAAATGCTTTTTGAATCAATATAAAATTTTAAAAATTGAGCAAGAAAAGAAAAGAAACATTTGGTTATGGGACCCATTTTGAACCATATTTAGAAAGGGTTTGGGAACATACAAGGTTATGGGTGTCATTTGGAGGATTCTTTAAAATTTGACAACACAAACAAACAAAGTGTTTGGTTTTGGGTGTTTAATCATCACATTAAAAAGCATGTAACAAGCAATTAACTTGCACAAACTTTAAATGCACAAAGATGTTCAACAATAATTAAGCAACTTTAACACAATATTGTTGTAAGATTTTACAAATTAAAAAAAAATCCAATCAACAACCCACCTTGATCTTTCCTTGCAACTTGAACACACAAACTTGAAATGCCTAAAGATGTTCAACAATAATTAAACAACCTTAACACAATATTGTCCCAAGATTCTAAAAATTTAAAAAATAATCAAATCAACAACCCACTTTGATCTTCCCCTACAACTTGAGCACTTTGAGTTTTCATTGTCAAAATTACAATTTTTGAAGACAATTCTTGCTAACATCACTTCACTCCATTCCAACAATCTCATTTCTCAAATATGTTCTTCATGTCAACTAGTTTAGAAGATGACTACCAACCTTGAAAATGAGTTTTTATGTTCTAATGCAATTGTCTTTAGGAATGTAGTACAATCAAAAAATTCAAATCTAAAAGTAAAACAAAAACAAGGTTATTTTCCCCAATTGAAAAAACAACATACAAATTAACAAAAGATAGATACGAAGGCACATCATATAGAATGACAACTTCCAAGTGTAAAGATAAACTAGAAACAATTTTTTGTTGCCTAGTTGAAAGAACAACATATAGATTATGCAAAAGATAAATTTAAAGGCATGTCATATATAAGGATAACTTCCAAGTGTGAAAGTAAAACATGTAGAACACAAAGGGTTAGCTCTAAAAACAAAGCATGTGGGATGTTAGTTTTCAAAAGTGAAAGTAAAGCATGTGAAGGAAACATAATCGAATTTTAAAGTAGATGCACACTTAAAATAATTAGATGACATTCCTGAAATAGGGACTAATATTTTAGATAAGCTTCATAATGAAAAGATCAAGCAATTTTTGGTCTTCTGTTGAATCCAACAATTAGTTGTCCCACACTCTAGAATAGAAAGACCAAAAAATTGTAAGTTCAAATTGCGCACATCAACCTTTGAGATTCACTTCACAACTTGCACATTGACATCAAATCCAATTTAAAATGGGATGACTTTGAAAGCTTCCGTGTTTTCCCATCTTTATATGGCAATTTGCACTAACATGCATAATGCAACTATCTTGACTTAATAATTTTTTTATTTTCTTGGTTTGATTTTAGGAAAAACATGGGGATACCTTTGGTGGGTGTGAGGAGTACACCCCCTAGTTGTTGGAGGTTGGGACCAACCAACATCTAACAAGGAAAACCTTCCACCACTACCTTCATCAAATAGAACACTAAGGACACCAAAGGTTAATAGATTCCCACCAAAAAAATAAAAATAAAAATGGACAAATCAAATATTAAAGGAGGCCATAAATGTAGTTGAGAAGGGGACATATTCAATGAAGAAGTGTAACAAGTTTCTAACTTTAAGGTTTTGAGTGTGAATAGAAAGTGGTTTTAAGGTTTTTCAAATGGAACCTATTTTTTTTTGTTGGTAGCTTTGAGTTTTTGCTCTCAATGGTGTGGAAACAAGAAAGATCATTAAATGGAGATGCAGTGGTGTTTGATAGCATTGAAACCTACATGTCGTTTTCTTCTGTTTGGTGTGTGTGTGTGTGTGTGTTGTTATTGGACGCAAGATGATTGTGTGTTAAGGGAGCTACCAAGTGAAGTGCGTTCGATAGAAATCTTACGGAGCAACGGCAGAAGGATGTGTAACAGTGAAGATATTAATGTTTTTTTGGTTTTATGGTGTAAGGGAAGTTGTTGAAGATTGGTTTTTAGATCTCTGTTTCAAATGGAAGTACAAGAGAATCTACAGCGCAATGTACTAGGGAGGTAGAGTTTCTATCTAAGGGTTGGTATTGATGGTTGATGAGGGGGATGATGAGAAGTTTAAAGGTTTCAAGAGCGGCCAAAAAAATTTCTCAAAATGTGTGTTTGGGTTGATTTGTATCTGGGTTTTGTTGGCTTACATTTCAAGAAAAAGTATCCTGACTTTTGGAAACTCCAAAGAACTGTAATAGTACATTGAAATTACGGGGTCAATCATACAAAGGAGGATTGTGGTTCTTTGTAAGACTTTTTGAAGTAGTCAATGGGGGAAGTGGATATGTATTGACTTCCTGTTTTTTTGTTTTGTCAAGTGGAGTGATGGTGTCAGGAACACTAGGTTATGTGATATGAATGGGCTAAGGGATTTACATCATAAACAAGAACTTGAGTTCCCATGGATGTCCAATGTGGTCTTGGGTTTATGTGGTTTGAAAACTTTGAAAAGATGAAAGACGACCGGTGAGCTCAAGAGATAGAGATTAGTGCAATTTGACCCCTTAGAAACCTCAAGCCTCTCTTTGATGAATAAGGCAATATCTTATGTGGTTATTGGACAGAACTTGGGTGGTCTCTAGCTTATGCTAGTGTGAAACTTTGAAAATGTATTTGTTATTCAGTATGTATATGATTTGTATTATGTTTATCTTGTGTTTTTGTTTTTTGTCATAAAAGGTTACTAGACATGTGGTTATTTCTCTTTCAAATCATGTGAATGCCAAAACAAGATCCAAGAAAATGGAATCATTTAGAATATTAACAAATGAAGAGATTGGACAAATTCTAGGTATACAAGAATGTGCATTATCAATAAACCTAATAAAAATGAAGCTTGTAAAATTGACACAAACTAGACCAACACCTTTTCAAAATGGAATACTAACTAATAGTTGTAGTATTGGTTCAAAAAAAGACATTTGAAAATCAATATTCAACAAGCAAAAGGATTAGATGTTAGTAGAGCACAAGGTCTAAATATTTATCCATGTGCCTCCTATAACAACTTGTAAGCACTAAGCAACAAACTTGATTACCCAACATACCATATATGGAATTCTAATGAGATAAGGATACAAGCAAGCAAAAAGTTTAGAGCAAGGGTTTTGACTAGAAGAAGATCCAACCAAGTGTCCAACACCATCTTTAAATCTCAAAAGTGGTGGACAATAATTGTGTAATAAATGCAATTGGGATAATTCTACCAAGGTTTTACATCTTTAGGGAAGAAAGGTTATGTGTTGGCTACATCAAATTCTACAAATCAAAGACTTATATGGCATGGATGATAAGTTTTTTATTCAAAGAGTTTTTTTCATTCTTCAAGAGGTCTATTCCAACTGGGATTTCAGAGATTAATAGACATTCATTAATTATGGATGGACATGGATTGCATGTTACATTAGAGGCAATAAAATAGGTGTAGGCATTTGGAATAGACATGATCATTTTGCCCTTTCACACGTCACATGCACTTTAATCACTAAATGTTTCTTGTTTCAAGCTTTTCAAAACAACATTTAGAAAGGAAAGGGATGCAACTGTGGTTAAGAAAAAATATAATGAACACAAAAAAATTACATTCACTGGACAAAACCTTAGACCAATCATTGACTAAATATAACATCAAAGTTGGGTTTAAGGCAACAAGGACATAGCTTTTAAACCTTAAGGCCATGGACAACAAATGACAACCTTCAAACCTTTACACACTAATAGCAAATGTAAACACTAAAGAGGGGGAAGATGAAGATGATTATAATATAGATGAATATGTTAGTGATAACCAACAATGGGGGGAGCAATATGAAAATGCAAATTTTTTTAACATAAGATTAATTTTTGGTTTAGATGCTAGTTGCAATTTTATAGATGAACTAAATCTATAACAAAGTTACTATGTGGATATGCTTACTAGCCCTACTACTATGGCAATTAAAGAAGGGGAACATATCATCAACTTAGATGATTATATTGTTAACCTAGAACAAGAAATTCACATTTTAGAGGATTTAACCTAAAAGGTGATGAACTTTCACAACTTATTGTCATTGCCCCATTCACTTGGAAGACAAATAAAAGGAAAATAGTCCTTAGTAAATTATTCATAATCACATGTTGTGACTTCTACTAAATACTTGGAGACCTTAAAAAAAAAGTAATGGATCCAATAATAGAAAACAAAACTAGAGAAGTTAAGTAGAAGGAGAAAGAAAAAAAAGGGCCAAAATAACAGTTGAAAGCTTATTTTTGACAAAACATATAATTCGAAAAAAAATTGAAAGACACCATAAGGCACAATCTTTATCAAATTGGTTTACAACAAATGTAAGAAATGTAAGTGATTTCTTTCACAACAATTTCTAGGTAGGCCTCCAAGCAAATCCATTTGAGTGTATGGGTTGGAATTTGGAAAATGCAATAACAATTCAACATGAGGCAAAACAACATGCAAGAGAAAAAATGTGAAAGTGAAAGCATGTTGCAATTAGGTTGCACCCTTTTGACCCTTAACAACCGAAATTGGAGTTTTGAGGGGCAATCTTTGAGCAAGGATCGAACCAAGAAAAAAACATCATGAGCAAGAACACCAATACTAAGAAGAGGAAAACATTCATATTAACAACAAAGATTAAACAAAGAAGAAGAGCTTAATAAAAAAGAACACCAACATTAGGAAGAAGAAGATAGTTAAATCAATAGCAAGGATCATACCAAGAAGAAAAGATAATCAAATCAGCAACAAGGATTGAACCAAGAAAAAAAACTTCATAAACAAGAACATCAACATTAGAAAAAGGAAGATGTTCATATCAATAAAAATGATTGAACCAAGAAGAAGAACTTTATGAGTAGGAAAACCAACACCTAGAAAAGGAAAACAATCACATCAACAACAAGGATCGAACTAAAAAGAAAAACTTCATGAGTAGGAGCAAAAAATCAAGAAGAGGAAAAACTTCGTGATTAGGAGCAAAAAATCAAGAAGAGGAAAAACTTCGTGAGTAGGAGCAAAAAATCAGGAAAAGGAAAAACTTTGTGAATAGGAGCACATCGACAACAAGAAGAGGAAGACAATTATATAAGCAACTAAATGGCTAAGTTTGCCTATGAGCCAAGAAAAAAAGCACCAAGAAAAAGACAATTAAATCAAGAGCTACATTGAGAAGGAATACAAAAAGATAGCATTGAATTCGACCAGGATAAGGAAAAATTTCTGGAGCAAGAACTCCAACACCAAGAAGAGGAAGACAAAGCTTGCAATTTCCAACAATGCTAAAATATTCATGATTGCCTTGGCAAAAGTCAAAAAACTTTGACAAAAATTTCACACAATAAGAAGATCTAGAGACCAAGGAAGCTCTAAAGTATGAGTATACATAATGGAGGTTTTGAAAAAACGCAACTACCACACCTGCAATTTTTGGTGCCATAGATGTGTGTTAAGAATTTTAGGGTTTAGCAAACGTGGTTACATTTTGTTTTTTGAAACATTACACTCCCAAAGAGAAGCACACAAATGGTTCCATTTGCCCCCCTTTACAATTTATATACATATATATATATGTATATGAAAAGTTCAACTTTGGCCAAAGAACAAAGGATAAAATTGTGGTGTTCAAACCTACACCCTTGATGATCACATAATCGAATTTAAATCATGCATGGGTTTAGAGTTCAATCCAATCATATATCAGGTGAAGGGAAACCTTTCCTCCGGGAGTTCCCTCCACTCAAGCCTACTTGGTTTATCAAACCTGCTCTCTTTCTTTCATGAACAAGATGATGAGATTTGATCAAAATCACAAAGCAAAGATGAAAGCACTCTGTCATTGTGTTTGATGGCACTGGTATGTTTGACATGGACCATCACCTCCCCTGCATGTGGAAAAGGAAAAGAAAACAAGCTGTAGGCAAACAAAGTGGATAAGTATAAAGACGAGAAAATCCATGTCCCAACTCAAATTCAGAAAAAGATTTTTCACTTGGTTGCACTAAAAATCTCTCAAGAGAATTCCCAAGCCATAGCTTTTCTTTGTCTCATAGATAGTGCTGCAAATTGTTGTAAATCCAGAGTTTTTGCAATCGTCAAGAGGCAAAGAAGCCTTGCAAGGTCAGATTCTGAACTTGCACATGGGAAGAAGAAGAAGAAGGAGAATAGACTTGGAAGAGCCAAGGTAAAATACCGATCCAAGCTTAGTTCCATTGTTACTCCACCAGATTTTGCAGTTGTGTGTTGCAACGCAGGAAATGATCATAAACAGCCTCATGGCATGTTCATCAACATTTCCCTTCTTGCCAGTAGTGCATTTGCAGTTGTCATCTTGAGATCACAGAGTGGGAGAATCAAACAACAGGTCAATGAAGCAATTGATAGCAATTTCTCTTCAGTCTGTGCTCAATGCTCATGTTATAAGATCATCTTTAACAGTTGGCAAAGCTTCTATGCTAGAGATTGGACCAAGTCCTCAATTGGAAGATCCTTTATACTGATGAATACTTCTTCTCTCTTTCTGTCTGTCTCAAAGCAAGCTTTGAGTGCATGAAGCTTTTGTATATGGATATGATTTTCCTCTTGTTAGCTTTTGGTTTAGGGTCTTTGTATAATAAGGACTTGGTAAACAAGGAGTGCGAGATCCTTTCTACACAAAGGGAATCACGAGTAAATAGGTGCAAATATCCTTGACAAATATGTACACATGTGAAGGTTGTGGTGCAAGAGAAAAAGAATGCAGATGATGATGCCAAAGCTGAGGAGCTTGCACCCCAGAGATACTGTCTGTCTCATTGAAGAAAGGCACAGCAGCAAGCACCATGGCTGTTACTACTGCACCTGGTGCAGGAATGGCTGACACACCTGAAGAACCTTTTAAAAGGGGATTGTTGAGGAGGATCTAATGCTCAAAGGTGACAAAGCTAGTTTTATGCCAGCTGTAATGGCAGTAAATCCTCCAAACAGGTACATACCTTGATCATGTTCCAAAACATCTGACAATGCTTCACATGTAATTGATGTCTCAGTTGTGAATGCGATGATTGGTGATCGCTCTACTCATGCATGACAAGATCTGCCCAAAACATGGTTTCCGTAGGTTGTCAAACAGAATAGTTATGCAAATGTGTTGTGAATTTGGTGGTTGGTGCAACAATGGGGATGAAGGTTTCCATTCATACATCAAAGCAGCCTTGATTCCACAAATCTGCCTGTCTCTCTTCCTCCTCCACCTTGCTCCTTGTAGAATCACAAACTATCTATTGTAAAGACTGCAAACTTCATTGTTGGTTATTGTCGCTATCTGCACCAAGTTTAACTAAGTCCATTGCAGCTGGACAGAAATGGAATTATCAGAGGTGATTGCACACATGGATTGTCATTCCATTTTAGGAGCTGGAGTGTTGTTGAATGTTTTGGGCCTGGCCATATATACGTTGAATGAGAGTGCGATGGCTGGGTTGCCAATGATGCCCCTCCCAAACACAAAAATGTGAACAAAACATGTCTTTAAATCAGCACACAAATGTGATGCAATATGTATGAAATTGCATCAGTATACCAATCATTGTTCATGTGTCATGAACACAAATTGATTTGAGGGAATTTGGATTTCTATATTGAGTTCTTCAGCATTAGCAAATCTGTGGTATGGTGGGATTTGGAAGATTTCTGATGATGAATTTGGGTTTAGCATTGAAAGGATTTTTGTTGATTGCTCTTGCAGTGAAACAAGATTGTGTGGAGTTTTCTACAAGCTGATGAGACTCAAAAGTAAATCAGGCAATTTATTTCCTTTGTTAGTGCAAAAAATTGCCAGTTTTGTTCAAAATTGGTTGTAGGGTTCAGTTTTGGGAAGCAAAAAGAAGTGTAGGAATCTGCACTATTGAGGTTGGCAAGCATTTCAGAAAATGGTGCTGGCATTAGGTGGAGTGGAGTGGAGTGAGAATTGTCATAGCATGGGCAGACAATGAGATTTTCAGTGCCTTGAGATGATGCAGAGCAAGAAACAGATGCTTGGGGAGGCAAGGTTTTCACTGTTGGTGGAGACCAGCACTGGTGTATCAAGGTGCAACCAAGAATGAGCTTGAGCTGAAACAAATAGTTTTGAGTAAGTTTTTGAGTTATTGAACTCATTTCAATGCATTGGTTTTTTGCTCCATACTCAAAACCATGATGAACTGAAGTTTGGAAAACATAAGCAACAACAACAACACACAGTACTGTCTTTCTTACACGAAAGAAGAAAGTCTTTTCTATGAAAGAATGGAGGATGTCATCCAAGCTTCTCCACCAACACAAGAATGTTAAAAGAAACTCCATGGCTGAAGCTTTTTGGAGTCCCCTGTCATTGCAGCATGTATCCTCTTGGTACCATCATCATCACAATCATCATGAATTCACAGTTTTATTGTCAGAATTGGGACCTGAGAGAGAGAGAGAGAGAGAGATCACAAACTTGGCTGACAATTTTGGTGCATGCTACAATTAATGATCGAGAGAGAAATTCAAATGAATGCAGAAATATACGTCCACAACAAAAAGCCAAGAAAAATGCTTTAGAAACTTTTACAAAATTCTTGATCAAAATGGGAAACGCTGAAATCCAAAATGTGATCGTGAAGGAGGAGCCTCTTCATGCATTGTCATCATCATCATCACGATGGATTGTGAAAGCTCTGAAAATTTGCGACATGAAATTTCTGAAGACCGCCGCTGCGTGAGATTCTAGAAATTATTATTGCTGTGTACGATTCTGTCTCGCGCGCTTCAAACCCTAGCCCTAATAGATGATTCTTCGTCTCCTTGTGCTTCGTGATTCACTCCTGTCGTGGCCATCAGCGAACATACACAGTAGTGCCTTTGAGGTAGTATTGTTCGTGTTCGTTTCTTCAAAGCGAGAGCTGCTTGCTTGCCTGCTGTGCCCATCTCACGCATTGCGTGAAGAAAAATCGGGAGCTCGCACAAAGCAACATAGAGTCAACATGGCAGGGGCACCGGGAGGTCCTTACTCTGGCACCAGCACATTGGCCCTTGTAAGTATCCCCTCTTCTTCCTTCTCCCCATTCCTTCCTTCCTTCCTTCCTTCTTTTCATGTGTGTAGGTACCAGGGTTGTTTTTCGGTTCTTCGGTTCTTCTGAGAGACACAATATTTGAATTTTTCCTGTCTCTTCAAGAGTAGCATGGCTTATGGTGTTTTGTCGCTTGCAAACTACTCTTCTTCGGCTTTTGTGAGATTGTGCATACGTGTTTTTTCGAGTCTCTTCTTTAGCAGTATGTATGGCTTCTTGTAATATGCTGCTTGTACTAGTGTATCCAAAGGCAAAATCAGAAGAAGATTTCTTGCGAGATTGGGCTTTTTTCTTCAATGAGTATGTCTGTTGCAACACTCCACTAGCAATAGCTATTGAGCAAGAAAGCAGGGTTGAGCAGTCCTTTGGTGTAGCCTCGTTGCTTCTTCCTGGTGATTCCGATCTAGAACCACTTGTGACTGTCACAACTACTTACAGATTTTTTGTTTTTCTTGTGCTAATTAAGGTTTAGGGACGGGAGATTCTATGACTCTGTCTATCACATATGGAATGCTCTAGCCATCTGCAGAGTGTTTCAGCTGCAGGCTTCAAATTGTTTGAGATTTGATGAATTTTGTTCAGGGTCATGTTGAATGTGCTTCTTCTTCTGCATGAAGATACGTTACTCATGGTCAAATCAGAAGCATGCCAGGGTGAAGGATTCAGCTGAGAGTTAGATTTTTGTCCATGCCAATCTGACATCTGTTGCAAATTTTTCCCTCCCTCAAGTTGCTTTACACTGCAGTTGAGGATGTTTGACACCATCACAAGGATGTAACAAGTTCCTTAATTGCTGCCAATGTTGATGCAGGTGGCACGTATCACGGCTGTTTCAGTCGGGGTCATTTATGGAAGTATGAAACTTGCATACCTCAAGGTACAAGGAAGCATGTGTGTGTGTTTGTAAAAATTCTGTTTCTTTGTTTTGGTCTCTCTGATGCTCTTAGCTTTCAATGACATGAATTATTTGATTGACAACACTCTTGAGCTAGTGTTTCTGATTGCTTTGATGCTGTCAGCTTTTGATGATGTGAACTGTCATGATCTTGATAATACTTTCAGGCCAATGTTCTTTATTTTGAAAGTAACCCAGCAACGTGTGTTTGTTTTGTTGCACATGAGGGCTGAAATATTCTTGGAATTTGTGAACGTGCAGGCAAGTGCACCTAAGCAGCCATCCAAACATTGACATGGTTGCCAATAGTGGATGCAACAAACTGCTGCAGTATCAGGAGCAGGAGAATTCAAACCATCGCAATGAAGTTTCCAACACCTGCTGTGCATGAGTCTCATTGTTCATGCACAGGCCATGAAGCTGATATCTATTTCTTGTGTTGGAGTAGTAATTGGTGCTGGAGCATGAACATAGGTCACGAGATGCTGTACACTTTTTATGCATAAACAAATACATGGTTTTTTCATGCATCAGTATGCATCATAGTCTCCAATCTTTAATGCCACAGTAAGCTCATATGCATCTAAGATCATAGCTGCCTTTATTTACTTCTGCTGATTTGCACATGAATATGAGAAGAAATTTGTTGAGAAATGAGTTTAGATTACTCCAAAAATCACAATCATCTTATACAAAGTTAAGACTCATGGGTCTGCTATTCACCTATGCACCTGCTATTCTACAAATCAAAACAGCCAAACTACTGTAGTGAGGCTTGCAACGAAGGTGCATACTCCTGAGGACTCCATTTCATCTTTCAGGTATCCTCAATTTCATCTTTTATCATCAACGGCTCTTGACAGTCCCTTCAACAATTTGGGTTTGAAAGGTGTAGCACATTTCTAATCCACAATGTTCACTCCAGCTTACTGTAACGTTCCCAAAGGTGGGCATTATCAATGTAAGGTCTATCATGATGTTCCTGTGAGGTTTTTGGCGGGGAATTTACATGGGTTGGTCCTGAACTTCCAATACATGAATGGGCCAGGAGATGCACAAACCTGCTAACAATCCATATAAACTACATTCTGATTTGGGTCTCAGTTGATCACATATAGTTGCTCACTGGAAGTCCATCTTGCTCCAGACAAATCATCTCCTAAGCTCCACTATCTGTGACAGTTTCTGATGGCAAAGTCAGCAAACTTGCTATCAGAAACATGCTCAAATGAGGAACCATTTCTGGGGCTTGCAAACTTGGTGACACTTGAAGGCAGGATTTGACCAGTTGTCTGTCCAGGTCTTGATGGAGGGCTGATCAGATCAATTGTGGATGTCATGTCATCTTCATCAGGTTCTTCCACTGAATACATAACACTGTTGTCATTTGTCCAATGCGAGGTTGATAGTGGTTTCACAGTAGCTCTGTTCTTTGCAGGGATTGCATAGCCTGTGGCTGGGGACTCTGCATATCACCAGAGCAAATCAGATTTTTTATAAGAGTGGAAACTGAGACCAGCTTCCACCTAATGCATAATTCACACAACCAGACATAACTGTGCTGTATCATGTCATTGGGCCAGAGTGAACCAACAGTCACCAGCACACTGTGAGGGATACAGGAAGCACTTTTCTATCGGGTTCCAGTTCCCTAGCTAACCAAGGCTCAGTTGCTGTGTTTACTACCTACCCACTAACAACCCACTAGTCCTTACCTGCAGACTGACCATCTACATGCATCCACTTACCCAACAACCACCTGTTTGTCCTACCTTCCAACCTAAATACAGGACCTAGTTTGTGCAGGATAGGTTACTAAGGTGAAATCCCCACATCAACCCAGTTGGGATTCATCCACAACTGAGTGATAATAAGCTTCCAATGGATGGTGCGCTGTTGGCTGGTAGTTCATTAATTGTGCAATTTGTCTTTCTGAATCTTGTCCCACAGAGAGAAGCTGGACATCATAGCCATGCCTGCACAGGAAAAGGACTAAAGGAATCAATTACCTTTAGGGAATGATGATCCTGGCAGCTTTGATCGCTTTGTTGTCCGTGACTGATTAATATCACACATAAAATCATTCTCTATATCATCCTTGCTCAAATCAATTTTCACAGGCAGCACGACCCGGGGGGTCTTCCATTCCCCAGATTGAGCTTCTCGTGGTCTCTTTGGAATGTTGCCCATGCTCTCGTCTGGGGGAACAACACTACCACTATCCATACGCCCAGATCTGCTGCTTGAAGATGAGTGTTCAGCAACAGTTTGAGCCACCACCTCCAGTATCCGAGCCCCATATTTCTTACTTTTGACTCTGTTCCAGTTCACCAAAGATAGAGCAACCATTTGATTTATCAGAATGTCTCTCACCAGTCTCTGCCCACTTAAAGTGTGCAAGGACATCAGTAATCAGAGCAATGAGCTGGACAACCTAAAATCAGGAGGACCGTAAGCCTGAACTTACTTGCCAATACCATTTACTTCCAAAAGCTCCTCTGTTGTCTTTGGTAACTTTTTGCTGATGGATTGCAACTCCCCATTCCTGCCTCCACAAACCAATCATAGAAACAATATCAGCAACAAAACTGAAATTGGTGTGCCCTGTGAAAGACTACAGTGACCTTACTATTGATGTTGCTAGACAGCTGACTCTGCTGAATGGTGGAGCTTAACTTTGAAGCTTCTTGTGGAAACTTTATAGGATTTGAACTAGGGGATGGAGGTGATAAGTTTGGCAGAATGCAAACCCCATGATGTGGTATGGCATTATATCACGTCCTGCTTCACTGACCAGTTGGAGACGAAGTGCTTGAAGTGCTTTAAAGACTTTGGTAGACAAGGCCTGACATCAACAAGAAATCTCAAATAAGTCCTCTGGTCTTTCTTCATATGGCGAGAACAAAGACAAAAAGAAATAATGCCAGTGAAAATGATTCTTACAAAGTATACAGAGGTCTGGTCACAATGTTGCAATATTAGACTAGCCACTTACAGGATCCACAGGAGCTTGGGGAACAGATATAGGATCATCTGTCACTGGAGCCTTTGGTCCAGCTGGTAATGGCATTTTTTTAACAGACGCCTCCACAATCTCAGGTTTGTCTGCTCTCTTTGCTGGAAACCTATACATAAGAGATGCCATTTAGCAACTCAGGCACAAGATGATCTCAAAGCTCTGTTTGCATAATATATTTCCTGAATCCAATACCTTTTGAAACACCCAAGAGTCAAGTAGCATTCCTTGTAGCACCACAAAATGAAATAAGAAGTAATCTTAGAGAGTTTTAGACAAAAAGTTCACCAACCCATTCTGAAAAAAGCATGAAACAAGTCAGAAATGGATACCTTATAATCACCTTCAATTGCCCACAGTCAAGTGCCCTTGCATTTGCATCATTTATCTGCAGTTCATCCATGTCATAACAGATTGTATCACTCAATGACAGACAACAAAAGGCACAGCATCGCATTCGATAAAAAAATACACCATGTCTACCTCACTCTGACCAGCTGTGCCTTGAGGTCTGAAAGGGATTCAATTTTGGCTTCAGGTGGTTCTGAAAGGTTTAGGTGAAGGGCACAAAGCATCTTCATCTCCCTTCCATTCTTGATTTGGTCTTATCCCTTTCTCACACTGGATTACCTATCATATCTCTTACCTAGGCTTGGTGATGAATGAAGAACTTGGGGTGCACATACCCTGATGATTGAAGTTAAAGCTCCAAACATGTCACTTTTGTTAGTGTCCTCGCGGAAGATACTTTCAATGACCATGCGATGAATTATGCGCTCCACCTCCAGCTTACTGAGCTTCTTGCCTGCACCGTGGAGCTGCAACTTCTCATGGCTATTCCTTTTTATCTGGCAGCCCATGGATTAGCCAGCAGTCAGACCAGACACCAAGTCGAAGAGCAAGTTTACAGCTCAAGAAGGAAATTTATCAGTAATCAATGTCACATTCACAAGGCGTTACCAGTTCATCTTTGCTAATGTTGAGAGAACAGGGCAAAAAGAGAATTGTAGAAACCTTAATGTCTTCAGAGAGCCTGGAGGTACATACCTGTTGATTAAGGGAACCACGGAATACATCAAGAATATATGTTGTTGAGAATCGTTGTCCCAAGCAGGTCACCAATTGAACCTGCACCACCAATGCAACTCACATGTCTGAAAGTATGACCATATGAACAAGGAAACCATGCCTAGTGACATGCTATGAGCATGGGCATACGTGGGATGGAGTACTGCATGAACAAGCTATACACATTGCAACACAACCCTTGGAAAAACCCATTGCAGCTGTATCAGATTTCCAGCAATTTGTAGTATTCATTCCAGAGACTGGGCACAAACAATAGGCCTGAAAACAATGAAGATGTATTTGCTATTACAAGCTGGAGAAGAATAAAATGTTACCAGCTGCTTTGCAGTTTCACTGACATCCTCTTCAATGTAAGCCTCCATTCTGGCACAGTTGTCACATGTCCCCATACAGCTGGAGGGATTAAAATCAACCTCACCAAAGTGGGCTAACTGCAGTGAACGGCGGCAATCACATTCATTCTCACAGTATCTCACCTGCGGCAAATCATGATAATAACTTGACATTCAATGCACAACCTCTGAATCAAGGGAAGTGGAACAATAATACTATGCCTTGCCAGATGCCTGTATCTCTAAGAAGCAACTCTTCTCTTTGATTGGACAAAGCACAAACAATATCACTACATATTGCTAATAACATCAATGAGCTTGGATTACCATGGTATCCTGTACTAAGAATAACTGCATCTACAAATGTAAGACAGCAAGAAATTGTCACCATCCGCAACAGGTTGTCGAGGTTGGTAGTGAGCTGGCTGGCAGCATTGGATGCAAGACTATTGTTGCTGCGGTTGAATGAAGAGCTCATAGATGAACCCTGTTCTGTACCTTGGGTTAGCAAGTGCTTCATCCGTATCTGTGACACAGAAACCAAGAGAGATCAGAGGAATTCCATTCATCAGCAAAAATGAAGGAGCCAAGGAACTACTGCTCTCTATTTAGTGTTCAAGGTCACTACAAACTTGTTCAAGAGGCATTTGTTTTCCCCAAGGAAATACACAAAGTAACAATTACCACATTATCTATCACAAGAGGTTAAACAAAAAGATCACCAAGAAGAGTAAATATGTGCTGAAGTTCAAATGACCTACATAGTCTGAGTAGTTGTAGTAAAGTAAGCAGGATGCGGGGAGATTGTCTCTGCCAGCACGTCCTGATTCCTGCAATGCAAAATTCACCAGGGATTTGACTCAGAAGTATTTGGCACAACAGAAAGAGAACCTTGGTCAACCATTCAGATATGGTGAATACCTGGTGGTAGCCCTCAATTGACTTGGGCAAGGAATGATGAATCACAAATCGCACATCAGGCTTGTTAATCCCTGCAGACCACATTTGAAAATTAGAAAGTCCAAAAGTCAAACATAACATTTTTCTTATCTGCCAGTCCACATGTTCCTTCAGAAAAGACATAAAGGAGAAAAATCAGCAATACCCAACTTCCTAACTTCAATTGATGTCCAGGCAGAGTTAGGCTGTGTGCCAATCGCTACTTACCCATGCCAAATGCAACTGTAGCACATATAATACTGATCTCATCTTTGCTCCAGCGACGTTGCACATAATTGCGCTCATCTGAGTCCATGGATGCATGATAAAAGGCAGCTTTATGTCCAAAGCTCTGCATTGCACATGGAAGATTTTCAGCTGCTAGGTTGAAATCTTTTCAACATAGAGCTAGATTTTGCACTATACTTTTCAAGACCCTTGCACCCCCCGTCTAACCAAAAAACAGATATTTGAAAACTGGTTTGCTGGAAGTTGATGCTTCCAAGCATGTAACCAGCTAGATCGAAACCAAGACTAACGAGAACATGCTATTTCAAATGCTTTCTTGGTGCTATTTTTTTCAATAGTGCAAACTAAGCTTGAGCATGGCACATGTCAATGTGCAGTTGAATGGTGTAACCTTGACTGGAACACCTCCAATAAAGCCAATATGGATTTTTTCTATGTAACCCTAGACTTTCAAACACAACACCACAGGAAGTTTTCAGCTGATTCTGCAATCACATAAGAGAATCAAAACACCCTTTACCTGCAGCTTCTCTGCAACCTTCTCACAGTCAATGCGAGAAAGACAGTAGACGATACCAGATTCATTCCGATGGTTTTCCTTTATGAACTTGTCCATATCTTCCAGACATTTCTTTGATTTTTTTTCCACTGAATATCTGCACAACCATCAGAAGCAGGTTAACTTCTCATAATGATGCACCACAGAATTATGTGCCAGAGAGCTATGCATGAATGGAGACTGAAAGAAAACCTATGAGATTTGATAATGGGCTGGTCTCAGAAACACATTGCATCCTGAGCATTTGCTCTTACTTTGGATTACAACTACTGACATAAATTGCACACCTCAAGGACCAGTAACATGTTTTAATGTGATTACCTTAAATTTGGCCGGTTGAAGGTCTGTCTGAAAATAATGCACCGGGTGAGCTTGAGTGCTCGGACCACATCTTCTTTGACACTCAATGTAGCAGTGGCTGTGAGAGCCATCAGAGGCACATTTGGAAACCTTTCTTTGAACACACCAAGGTTCTGTGCCAAGAAAGGTGAGATGAGATGTCACTCTTGCTAGTCATGAAGAAAAAGAGTAATGGAGACATAACATTGTGACCAACATCATCAACAAAATGGCAATAAATTGGAACAAATCTCATGCATGAACTGATTCATGCCTGGTAGTCTGGACGAAAGTCATGGCCCCATTGGCTCACACAGTGAGCCTCATCAACCACAATTCGAGCAAGCAGCTGCCGGTCATACAAGCTTTGGAGTTGTCGGGACAAGAAGTCACTCCTGTGAGACACAGACGCCCATGATTGAGTGAGATTTTCAGAGACTTTTGCTGATGTGGTTAGACAAGCCTTCCCACCTTCACCTTTGCCTCTATACTTTTGTTTGTATGTTCCTGTCCTGTCTTGATCAATTTCATGCCTCACTGATTGCAAAGGATATCTATGGTCATCTCAGATTGGTGGGCAAACAGATACACTGAAGAAGGTTGACATGGATGGGAAGAAAACTGGATGACTAAGTTTACAAAGGTGAGGTGCTAAATGCAAGCAATAGGTGAGAGAAGACATAAATCTATGAGACTGCAGATAAGACTCCACAATAACACTCTGAAAGTCATTATTGTATTGGTTCCAGAAAAACCAAAACAAGCACAACAAGAAGTCATCAAATGGTAGTCTTATGAAACCCTCACAAATCATCAAACAATTACCTTCATCATGAATGGCAGTGACTAGCTGCCATTACTCCCCCACTGACTTCATCAGCTGTCAGTGTGGGTGTCTGCTTCAAAAATTCAGCCAAAAAAATTTATAAGAAACCTGATAGCTGATGAAAAGAGTTGCTATCCTCATCAAGCTGCAACAAGCTTGTGAGGGTAAGCTTCATTTCATATTTGCCATACGAAGAAGGGCCATAAGAAGAAGGGAACCATTTTCCCTTCAGCACATCATCACAGGCAAGAGAGACACAAATATCTGTTTTTGAACATGAGACAAACCTGAATGAAATGGGAACTGACAAGGTAGAAACAGTGAGCTACCTTGCTATCTTTTCTGGTGTCACGTACAGCAACTTTATTCTGCAACTATCAGACTGAAGCTGCTGTAGAATATCACTTTGCTCTTGCCAATCTCTGGCTCCACTCAAGTACTCTGCATTTATGTTTGCCTGTCCCATGCAAGCACATTCACATGGGTTTGGGCAATTTTGAAGTGCAAATCCATCTGGTACCCAGCAGAAAATGCAGGAAAGATGGAAAGATGTTTACTGCATAACTCGGACATTGCATAGGATTCAACATCACCAAACCAGAGGATTTGAGTATTTCAAGTTTAAACAAAGTTGACTAGTTCACAAAGTTTACACACCCTGACACTGGATAGCACTCATGATGTTGTTGTGCTGACCTCAGAAAGATGCATGATTTGATCCATGATAAGGGAGACGAGAGGTGATACTACCAGTGTGACCCCTGCACAACAGACTGCAGGAAGCTGCCAGGATCACCAATAGTCAGCTGAAGAAAAAGATTGAAATCACCATTTTTGATTCCTGTTGAATCTACATGCCTAAAATTGGGAGCTGGAATGTCAGAAAACAGCTTCACCCATCTCTTCATGGAGCAGTTCCTCCACAGTTCCTACAGAATACATGATTTCCCAGATGAGTATTTGCTTCATATAAGCTCAGATTACAAAACCTAATTTCTGGCTGGTTGCAATCAACTTTAAACTGGTTGCACTTGACCAAGCAACCCAAGTAACCTCACCTGGTATGTGAGACTCTTCCCTCCACCAGTTGGCATCAACACAAAGACATCTCGGCCACACATTGTTGCATTGATAATTTCACGTTGGTTCAAACGGAAGGACTTGTTGCCAAAGTACTTCTTGTTTGTTTCCTGCAGGTACAGACTGAAAGCTGTCAATTTATCATTCTGACTGTGGGAATAGTGTGTAGTAGTCAAAGTGCAAGAGCATGCTAGTTTACTGCTTGGCACAGACCTCAAGTTTCCTTGTCCATGGAAAATCCTTCTTGCACCACTGCGGATCTGAGCTCCCCTCACTGTAGTTTACTTCTGAAAATTGTGGAGGTCCACTTTGCATTTGGAGGCCCACCCGAGGACCAAGACTATCAAAGGAAGAGGTTGACAGTATATCATATGTGCTATTGCTGTTGTTCTCCCATGATGTCGGAGGAAAGGAAGGCTGTGGAAAATTGCCCGCGCCCCCTCCAACATACCCATTTGTTCCAGTGCCAGAAAATTGCCCTGTCAGTCGGGTGGCTGCTGGATTGTAGTAGTCAGCAGCTGCATTAGTGGGTGTGCAGAATCCATTTTGTTGACCAAATCCATGCCCTCCAGGGGCATAACTATTGCCAAGCATGATAGGGTTTTGAACAGCAGACAAGTTCTGTTTTTCATGGAATACTGGGGTCTGCAGATGTTGCTCCAGAGCTTTAATTTCTTTGTTCAGTGTTGACCTGCAACCAGACCATAAGAAAATGGTTACCAAGAGCTGCTTTGATATAACCAGACATCAATACCCAAAATAAACTCAGCATAAACACCAAAGAATGGAGGATGCATGATTGAGCACACATATTGACCTTGCAGGTGTGGGATTGTCAGTACCATTTTACAGCATCACCTAGCTTCAGCATACGCAGATTTGAAAGCTACGGTGTTAGAAACGAAGCCATCTGCATCACTGAAACAACACAATGGAACTCACCTTTCTACACGAAGCTCCTCAAAGCGACTCAGAGCCAGGTCTGCTGTATTGTCAAGAAGTTCATTAGAAATGAGTATGAGCTTGTCCTTCATCTCTTGTAGGTGAAGGCCTGCCTCTGCACAACAATGAACCTGCAAACTACTCTCATTTCAGTACAGGTCAATGGGCTTCCGCAAGAAAGGGTTTAGGGTAGATTGACATAGTAAGAAAATTTAGTTCCTTAAATGAGTGATACAGTTGTTGAAAACCTGACCTCAACACCATGTCTGCACAGAAAATGAGAATCAGTTTCTGCAAGTGTTGTTGTCCCAGGGGTCATGAAAGCTGCTCTGGACTTTGATTCCACTGAGGGTGGTGTAGCTGTCCTAACATTGCTTGTAACTTGAGTTGATTGTTGTGAGCATCCCCTTTCATAATGTTCTGAGACTATCTGATCAAGATCAATGCTCTGCAAACATGTATCCTCAAGTTGGTGTCATGTACAAGGGGTATACAGAATGACACGCATCTAGGGAGAAGCACTTTCAAATAAGTTCATGAAGAACCTCTGCATGTGAACTCATAATGTTCTAAACCTTGATTAGGAGACAATGAGATCTAGACATTATGGAGGCACTGCTTAGGGTGAGCTTCTTTACCCACTATCAATAGAGGAAAGAGAACATGGCAGATAACCTGTAGAATGTCATCATCTTCCTCCAAAGAATAGAAGTGTTCTTCCGATTCACCACTGGTCAGGTTGATTGGAGACAAAAACCGCTCTCCTGTTCCACTGGTGCTCTTGCCATGTGAGGTGACTGGGTGCCTGAATTTACAAGCAGTCTGATAGCTCTCCTCCAAGCATGGCCTTTGGCTCGACTGCCTATTCCCAGCCATCCATTTGTTGTCACATCAGAAAGCAGATCCCCAGAGAATAGATTACACTGGAAAGTTCATTTCACATATCTCCTCCAAGGCACTTATTGTGATCAAGCAGAGTAGATCACATTGACTGATGATGAAGAAATTTGAAGATGCAGCTAGAGAACCAGACCTTTCAATGCCTTTCGTGTTCCTGTGGCTTGATGCAGTATCTGATGACATGCTTGTTTGATTACAAAGGTCTATGGGAATTCCCATGATTGGTTGACCCACAAAGTTTGCAACATCTGCAGAGGTAGGAGGGGGCCCTGAAAATGTTTGGGTCCTCTTATGCTCTAAGGGAGTTGCCTGTCCTCCAACATAGGAGGTACTGGCCCTGAGGGATGTGGACTCATCACTAAGTCTGTGACCCACATCCTTGTTTTCTGGGATGAAACCAGCAGGATGAGCAGCATCTTTGGATCCATGGACAATGTTGCCATTGTTGGATTGGCATGGTGTCCCTTGTCTAAAACTCAGAGAATTTAGTTTCTCTTTGTCAATAATGGGGGCACTGACCCCTGGCCTCAGATAACTCCTGGAAACTCCTGAAGCATTTGATAGGCTTTTCCATGCCTGCCATAGAGTTGAGAACAGTGATAGTTTCACAATAGAACCACAGCGAAGCAAGAGGAATAGCTGCTGCACACTTCACAGTGCCATTACTAAGTAAACATCCACTATATGCTAGTGACATGCTACTGATGACATATACCAATATGAAAATCAGAGAACATCAAGAGGAAGACTTCCATCTCCACTGGAAGACTATAGTTCTTCTTGGGACAAAACCCAACACATCAAACAGAAATTCAGATGGACAAGTAGGTAGGTAGTGTAGGGAAAATACCTGGGATGCAGTACGTATTGTTTCTTCATCAAGACGTTGGAAGAGAAAGCTTGTAGGTCTGTACAAAATTGAAATTAGGTCTAGTAAGTAACAATACAATCCCAGATCCCTACTGTCAAATGCTATCCATACAGATCTTTTGGAAATGAAAGCTGCAAAACAACACGAGGTGCTCTATTCAATGCACTAAAAATCATATGAACTCCATGACACAACTGAAAAAAAATGCATTGCACATTGTGAAGAGGTAACCTGATGATCTACAACAAACCTTTTAGGCTTCTGAGGATCACCAGCAGCATCTGGATTTTGGCCTGAAAGTGAATAGAGACAACCCAAGTTGAGGGCCTTCATCAGCTTATAGGGATCTGCAATGCATTGCAAGTGTTCCACCAGATTGGTATGAATCTTTTGTGAGAAGTCATCATTGTTTGAGGATTTATCAGGTTTTGGTTTTCTGCACATGACCCACAACCACCACCAACACCACCCCCTTCTTCATTAGACACAATGTATGTATGTACGTAAACAGGAGCATGTCATCTGAGAAAGCTTAAAAGGACTTGCTCACAACCCTCTAGTTCTCGTTACTCAAGCATCTGGGACAATGAGGGAAGTGCACACAACAGAATTACGCAACAATATCGACTACCAGAAGGCAGGGTTTCACGGAAAATCGAAGGAATATGCTGACAGAATTCACGTACCTTTGCATTGTCAGTAAACTGTATGTCCGCTACAGCTTTGAACTTCTCGACTTCCAGATTTTCTCCGTCGAAACCCGATCCCCAAGGAAGAAGGAAAGCTTCACAGAATACAAACCAACGCTAACCTAAAAGGAAGAGTTTCAAAACCCCGGCCGTAAAGACCTCTCCTCCCAGCTGGCTTACTGAAATTCATGCCTCTCAGCTTGAAAAGAATAACCTCAGCAGCAGCAGATTTAGAGCTAGAAAAAACTTGAACGAATCCTTACCCAAGAAAAACAAAAGGCCTTCAAACGCCAAAAAAAGTAGCAGTTGTCAAGTCTATACTGGGCAATGGAAACAACGATCTACGACAAACCCAAAACGCAGAAAAAGGAAAACATGAAGTCTTCAGCATTTCCCAAGTGCAAAGCTTCTTGCTGCTGCTGCTGCATGACACAAATAGGGGCAACGCGAGGGAAAGCTTCTTCGACGAATTTCAGACACAGGTTCCCGCGCACAGAGAAACGAGAGAGGCGAGACCCGAGGTTTCAACGGGCAGGTGTACGAGGTACCCCACCGCACATGGAGAAACGAGAGAAAGAAGAATTTATCCCGAGGTTTCGACGGGCAGGGTCTTTAGCAAGATCGACGACTGCTATCGGCTACAGCCTAAAATCTATCGGCTGCGGTTCATGGTACTGGAGCGGGAAAGTGTTCGACCCAGTGGAACGCCGGGTCAAGCTTCGCTCCAGTTTACGTACCTTCTTACTATTTACACTTGCAAAGGAAATATGACTTTTATTATTTATAGGAAAATTTTAAGGACAATTTTTATGGGGAAAATATTATTTAAAGGATTTTATTTTTTTTCACTAATGATCAAAAACTTCATTTTGGAATTTTTTTAAAATAATATAATACTCAATATGGCATTAATAATTATTGAATATGAATCTAGGTGTCATGCCTGTACATGGTTTCATACATGATGGTCAGTTTTGAGTATGCCCATGTGCGCTTTTAAGGTTAATGTACGGTCTTAAGCGATTGTACGTTATTAGGTATTTAGTGTTTCAATTTGTTGGCAACAATATAAAATGCCAAGTCTTTCTTTTCTCTCTTTAGTTTTTTTAGAATTCCTTTGTCATGAGAGTTTCCTTCATAATAAGTTAGGATTTCTAAATGCTCACAACGGCCATTGCATGGCCACCATTTACATACATTTCATCTTTTTCTTTCTTTGCAATTCAATTCTAGAAAAACTACACTTTTTGTTGCTTCATGTTGAAAGTAACAAATTTCTTTTGCCTATGAGTTCTTGAATTATTGTTGTTACTACCAGTGCTAATGTTACTACTGTTGCTATTGTTGTTGTTGAACTACTAGAGGGTGCTAGTGTGGCTGTTGCCGCAGGGAGTTGGCACAGGGTGCTGGTGTTACTGCTGCCACAAAGAGTTGGCGTTGTTACAAGGAGCCTGAGATCTTAGAACAAGTTTCAAAGCTCTTTCTCCTTTCTCTCTTTCTCGCTCTCTTTTTCTCTCTTTAAGCTGTCATAAAAAAAAAAATTCAACTCCCACGGCCGTCATTGTTGCAGAACAGCATAGTGTTGCCCGCCATCATTGCTAAGCAGCGTCATCGCGACTTGTAGCGACGCGAGCTTGCAGCACTGTCACAAGCTCTAGCATTGCCGCAAATTATAACGTCGCTACAAGCTCCAACAACGTTACAAGCTCCAGCACCACGAGCTTGTAGCGCCGCACGCTATAGCGCCGCAAGCTGTAACACCACAAGCTGCAATGTTGCGAGCTTGTAGCGTCACACGCTATAGCGCTGCAAGCTGTAACGCCACAAGTTGCAATGTCGCGAGCTTGTAGCACCGCAAGCTCCAACACCACCATAAGCTGCAACGCTGCAAGCTATAGCATTACGAACTTACAGCGCTACAAGCTGTAGCACCGCTAGCTACAACGTCACGAGCTGCAACGTTGCTAACTTGCAGCACAACGAGCTTACAGCCCGGGAGCTTACAACACTTGCAGCGCCAGGAACTTGCAACGCCAAAAACTTGTAGCAAGCTTGCAACGTTGTAACACCGTGTTATCGTCAACCATCGTCGTGGAACTCACGGGTGTTCTACGGCACCGTGACCTCCAACGTCACGTCCGACTTTCGTCGAACTACTATCTTGCGTCCTATCGTCCTACGTCCTATTGTCCTACATTTTGCACGTCTTGCGTCACACATTCCTTCGTCCTACGTTTTGTCATTTTATGTCTTACATTTTGCCATTCTTCGTCCTATGTTCTATCATCCTACCGTTTCGTCCAACGTCCATTCGTCACCATTCATTTCCATCAACGCATCATATTCTTCAAACTGTACGTTATGTTAAAACTTGGTAGCTAGTTTTTTGTATTGTTACAAAATTTTATGGCATGGGACAACATGTTGTCCTTAAATGATGAGAGCACTACCATTCAGCCAGAGCCTAGGTATCAACTACGAAGTAACACACAATCCTTTGAGCCGATTTCTTTTAAGTTCACGGTCTTCACGATGGTACCATCAAGTGTCTACAGCACCACCGTCATCCAGTACAACTCCTACCAGGAATTCAGGTTCAGGTTACATTACATCAATAGTACATCAGAATCCATTTGGAGGGGCTCATTAATGGTGTACGCCTATTGCCGCACCTACTTTCACACCATCACCGTATATTCCATTGCAAGTTGTGACCTCAACACCCATATACACCATGAAGGTTAGTAGTTCTTCTGGGCAAATTGAAAAGTTCAACGGAAGGTCAAGTATTATTTTTTTGAGGGAGTTCAAAGCAACTTTCTCAACTATGGTTTGTGAATTGGAGCTCAAGTATGCCACTAATTACACTGACACATTTGCATTCAAACAATTGGCCCATATGTGCACTATGAAGCATTGGATGTCTATAAGCAACATTCTGCAAGGATTTTGGGCGTCACCCAGATTCCCAATCTAGCTTACGCCAATTTTCGAAAGGGCAGATTTCCTAAAGTGCTACATAGATGACATCCTAATGCATAGCAAGGGACTCCTGTAACATTTGGTTCATTTTGGGGAGTTATCCATAAAGTCAATATGAAGATCCATCCTAAAAAGTGTGAGTTTACTATCACCTCAGTAATCTACCTTGGACATAGAATTTTGCCAAATGGTATTATGGCTCATTGGGCCAAAGTAGTAGCCATTTTAGAAATGCCCAATCCTACTGATGTTCACACGTTGAGGAGCTTCATTGGATTATGTAATTCCTACAAAATTTATGTCCAAGATTTCAGTACTATTGCTCATCCTCTCTATGCATTGTTAAATAAGGATGTTGCTTGGACATGGAATGATGAGGCTCAGGAAGCTTTCAACACACTCAAGGAAAAGCTTTCAGAGTTCCCCATTCTGAGAAGACCTAATTTCAACAAGGTCTTCATTCTACACACTGATTGGAATGCTCTTAATA
>Ga0116227_10002974_pt1 | contig 38066 bp, 24 predicted proteins | sample S1TSphgellanicum_FD_89693 | JGI IMG/M metagenome (GOLD analysis project Ga0116227, IMG submission 89693) | Host-associated microbial communities from peat moss isolated from Minnesota, USA - S1T2_Fb - Sphagnum magellanicum MG | ecosystem: Host-associated > Plants > Peat moss > Unclassified...
TGGTGAGGTTTGCATAATCAAAAGTAAGGTGGGATGATAGTTTTACAACCCAAAAACATAGACTTCATAACTATGTAGTAATTATACATAGTTTCGGTCCTAAACCCGCTCGTGTAGTACAAGTATCACCAAAATAAAAAAGTTCAAAAAAAACTTGGACCAAGTTTTTACTAGTGTTGGTAGATTCAAGTCCAAGTTATAAGTTAGGTTCTAAGGTCTTTGATTCAAAGGTCTCAAATTTTGTTGGAAGTATCATTGAAACCTAATCGAACAACTAGTTCCTTCAAAATTGAATTAGAACCTAAATTGGTGGTGTTGCCCCATTTAAAAAGGTTTAGATTCTTTAAGTATATAAGGACAATCTTATTTTAAAAAATATAAGCTTGGTCCTACATTTTAAGCAAGTTTTGCATTTTATTGATTGTACATAATTAATAATATATAATCTCTAGCTGTGTGCACTAATTAAACAAAATACTATTGACTTTTGTTTATTTAGTTATGTGGAATGAAAATCAAACTAGACCTAATCTTAAACTGGCCTGACTCTAAACTCTTTGTGAAAATGACCAAAACTAGGGGTGTTTAAAATCCAAAAAATTGGTCCCAACACTCAATCAAAAATTTCATCATAACAAAAATAAAGCCCAGGACCTAAGGTTCCTTTTGAAATCAGAACCAAGCAACATGATTTTTCCTCTCAGTAAGGAGCGGGTCCTTATTCACCATTGCCTGAGCTGTACCCTCCACTAAATTTGCAAGGCACCTTTTCGGTAGGGGTCGAAAGCCTTATTCTAGCTGCGCCAGAGCAGTCCAATGCTACCCTCTTCGGCACTGTCTGTAGCCCTAAAATCTAAAGCGTAGCCTAGAGTCTAGCTGCTCTTCCGAATGTAAAAGACCGACCACACATAAATTTTTCAGTGTATTTATAATGCATATTGCAAAATATAATTTTGCTGCCACTCAGAGGAGGAGGCACTTTACTTTTCTGAGCAGGTAATGTTGTGTAGGGTATGTCTAGGAGCAGGGAGTTACCAAACGTAATGGCTGCAGCCCATTTTCAGGATGAAAAAAAAGTAACTGAGTGAATGAAACATGAAATCACTGGATGAAAAAGTGAGAGAACCTGCCAAATAGGATGAAGAAGAGGGAGATACCCTGAGCAATTTATAATTTCCGTCCCAGTTTGTGGTAGGGAAAATTACTCTTTGTAAAGCCCTCCATTATTAGTGTACTTATTTTGGGCAGCGGCATTACGATTTGGAAATTCCTATCCTCAGTGAAAAAAAATTACTTTATAACCAAAGATTGTCGCAAAGAGGTGATCAAAAACAGTGCCAAAACAAAAACAATGCAAGATAAGCATATGCCCAAACAAAGGGCGAAAATGAAGAAAGATCACAAAGGATTATTTTTTAAGGTTGTCTTTACTTCGGATAAAGCCCTTGGGCAAGGGCATTATCATTTTAGGGCCCATGTGAAGCCTAGCTTGCACGGGTTTTGTGTAGGTGTAAGCCAAGCACCAATTTCGGTAACGCCCTCACCCAAGGGCTTTACCCTACGCAGTTAGTTGGGGGGAGAACTCGGGGCTAGTGTCCCGTTTCGCACAGGCTACGATTACGTAGCCCCTTGACGCCTATGAGCCTCTACTGCTTTCGTCTTGGCTGATCAGCGTTCGTTTCGAATTGTTCGCTCCGGAGTGCGGGTGACGAACGCCGGAGGAGCTTTCCCAGGGGACCGTAACGGCGGAGGAGCTGCGAGTAAGTTGCGGGGATGAAGAGCTTATTAATTTGTCTATTGGAGGGCGGATTTTTCTTTCTCTTTTTCTTTTCTTTCTTGCGGGATCGCTTTTGAGCTCAATTCGATCTTGTTTGAGGATTTGAAACATAGAATAATTCCTCGAGTCTGGTTCGGGGTTGCAGTACGACGTGGTGAGGTCCCGGAATTGCAGTCAGGGCGACGTTGTACGGTGCTGTTTTCCGTAGTTTCGAGTTTTGCATGGCTTCGTCTGCTTCAACCTTTGCTTGTTGTCAGCCGGCCGATTGCTGTGGAGAGGAAGTGACGGAAATCAGCGGCAGAAGGGGTGGAACGACGTAACTCCAGCTCTCCCTTGTTAGCGTTTCTCGTTCCAATGATGTCCTTTGCTGTTTCGAGACTTCGACGGCACGACGAACGCAATGATTTGATCAGGCTCGCAGCGACAGGAAGTACCTGATGCCTCTGCACTTGGATGCGATAATCTTAGGTGGAATAAATTGAATACTTGATCTGCACGAGTGCGGAGAGATTTTTGAAGTTACGGTAGTGGTGAAGAGCAGGAATGCGGGCGGCGAGTGAAGCAAGGAGATAGATAGTTCCAGGAGCTCGTTGTTTAGGGAAAGAAGGCAGTGACCAGAAGCAGCGCGTTGTTCACTGGCTTCGTGAGTTGCGGCAAGTACCGCTGGTGTCGCTCATGGCTTGTATAGATCCTTCGCCAAGAGGTTGCTGACTCAAGTTTGAGCTTCGACGATGAATCTAGTCTTGTTTCTACACTTCGCGCTTTGCCTAAGTGGCTCATGATAGTACGGCCCTCTCCCACACAGAGTCGAGTAGTAGTGGTCTTTTACAATATCTGTTACTCCTTTGGTAGCAGTTTCTTTCTTCCTTCCTTCACCGCCTTGGAAAACATCTGCGGTATTTGGACCGGAATTCTAGAGGAGGATAATGGTGTGGCGATTGTTGTGGTTCTTTGATTCAGTAGACTCTGCTTCTTCTGCGTCTTGCAGCCAATATCACATGTACATGATGATGTTTCTGACCAGTCGGTAGAGCGCATCTTGCAGGTTTCTGTGGATTCTGCAGGGTCAAATTGTAGTTCATATTCTTGTTTTCAGTTTTTTCTGGATTCTGCAATCGGGCCAGATTCAACCTAGACAGCAGTATAGCCTTCAAATCTCACTTATATCCTCATGTCTTCTCACCTGAATCCTGATGCAAGTGTAAACAGAGTTTTGCTAACCTAGCCCACATGATACAGCTGGCTTGTCATCCCAGAGGCATGCCGGCTTGTGCCCAGAATTGCATTCTTTGAGAACTGGTGACTGAGGACACTTGTGTGACCCATTGAAACATGGATATGGCATCCATCTATTCGGGATTAGATAGTTGGTCCAAGTAGTGAATGGCTATCTTGTTTCTGGATCCCTTGGAAGGAGGTCTCCCCTTAGGCTCAATTGCAGCTTCACCTGAGTGGCAATACGCCTTCCTATTGTCAGATTCTGTGTACCTTCAGGCTGGGAGTTCCCATCACATGTACAGGAGTTTCAAAAGAGACCCTCTTGTATGTCTACTGGCATGGGGGTAGTGTATGGACCCACGTCAGTTCCATGGCAATGTCCTGGTTTACATGTTGCAGAAGTTGAAACTGTTCATATGGTATTTGGATGATGTAGACATTGGATACCACAGACTCAGTCATGGGAGGACTCAAGCCCTTTGCTTGATTTCAAACTTTGCATTTCAGCAGTGAAAGAGTGTAAGTGAAGTTCATGGATGTTCTTCAACTACTCCTAGCAATTTGTTCATCTTTTCCTGTGTTTTCCTCTGTTCACAGATACCAGCACACATACTTTGGGACTCTCTAAAGAGACAGAATTTTTTTAAACAGGTGTGCTGAGGTTTGATCTGACTGGCTGGCATCACATGAGAATCTTAGCCAAACCACTTTGGATGTTCAAACTTGGGGGTGTCAGCCTGGCTCACCCCTGATCTAGGGTTCTTCACAGGATGGTATAGGAGGGACCCTGATACTGAGCAACAGAATTCTAACTCACCTGTGCAGCTGTTGTTCCACAACAGGAGCAGGTTGGTATGTCAGTGGCAGCTGTTTCTTCTGGAAGATGTCTAAGGGAGACTGGGTTTGTGAATGAGTCAAGGACATCTAATGATCCATGGCAGCAGTTAGGGAGGTGGACCTGCATGAAGACATGTTCTGGAGGTGTTTATTTGGATAAAAGAATCCCAGACATCTTTGATTGGTAGTTAGTTGAAGTCCTTTCCAGGGAACCAGAGTGGTTGCAGTGGATTTGCTTGGTTGTAGGGGGTATTCTGGAGAAGATGTCAGTATGAAGGCAACACTTTCTGAAGCCATAATTGTTGAAGAGGATGTGAGTTCTGGATTTGGTGGTCTAAATATGTCACCTGGTACTGCCACACCTCTTAAGCTGTATCTATGCATTCCAATATTTGTTCACTAGCAAAGCAATCACACAACCAGTGGATTATGTTGTTATCACAACAATCTGTTTAACCTTGTATATTCCAGGTCATGATTGTGGTACGATGTAATGCTAATATGGCTATGATGTTATGTTTCAATGAAACAGACCTCATTTGGTTGAAAAAGGCTGAATTTCTGTTTGGAGTTGTTTATTTGTAGTTGATGAGTAGATTTCAACATCTGAGAGAGCTAGGTGGTCAATATTTCATGTTTTGGCTTGTTGCAGAGTATGAGTCTCTGTGGTCCAGAGTGGGATGCTACATTCCATCATCCCTTCACATGACCATCTTCCTTTAGTGAGAGGTGAAGGGGCACCTGGCTGACAAGAAATTTACTTTTCTGTTTGGCTTGTATGAGTCCCCTGGGGCTACTCACCTTTTGAAAGTAAATTAATTGCTAATGCACATTATTGTGAAGGCTTTGGAATTTCCATTTGAGTGTGATTGGGATGGTGGCAGGCGCAGGTAATATGTGATGTCTGAAGTCTAAACTGTTTTGCTGGTGTGAAGTTTTACAGACCAGATCAAGCCACCATCAAACTATGGTAGACTGAGAATGGGCTTGTAGAAATGGAGGGCCAAGGTAGCAACAGCAGTAAGTCACACTGGCATCCTGGTTCTGCACCACACTGGAACAGTGGAGAAGTATCACAGGATGGGGTGAGAGCATTGAAGCCATCTGTTCCATCTGCCAACAAGGATGCCAGACTGGACACAATAGTGAGTGAGACAGCTGCTGAGATGACAGTGGTGACAAACATCAACCACCATGATGACAAGATGGTGTCATGGTTGCAGTATCCACTTCATGATTCCTTGGAAAGGAAGTATTGCTCTGATGTTTTTGGAGAGCTGCCAAGTTCCAACATCAAAGTGGTGAAAGAGTCATTTGTGGGACAAGAACCACGCTGTTTGCCACATATCTCAGTACCAAACAGCATAGCAATTAATCCTGCAGTTAACAAGACTACCTGCGCTGAGGTTGCAATGACATTAGGTGCAGGCCGTGCAGCTGGTATAATACCCCAGAGAGGTGCAGAGGCCTTCAGCAAAGTGCGGACATTAAAATGGCAACCTGACAGCCTTACTCCCAATTCTTCCAAGGGTTTTGGTATCTATTCATCAACAAGTCAGGCTCCTCCAAGAACCTATCCACCTGCTTCAAGACCACTCCTGGCTCCCTTTCCACCTCTGAAACCACAGCCAAGGGCAAGTATGCACAACATGCAACCTGATTCTGCTAGAAAACTGGCCCATTTTGACTTCTTGGACTTCTCTAGGTCAGCTGCAAGAATGAAGAACCTTCAGGGTATAGGAATGCTACCTGACACCCCATCCAACATGCTTTCTACACAACCCTTAGCAGAAGCGAATGTTGAAGCAAGCACCTCAAGTTGGTCCACATTTGCTGATTCAAGTACAGCAGGGACAGGTCAAATGGGATCCCAGAAGAACATTGAGATTCATGTTCAGGGCACCAAGAGCCAGCAGCAAATCCCAGGTGTAGATGATGAGGGGATGGTGCCCATTTCAGTCACTAGAAAGGAGGTGGAAGCATCTGTGTTGGAATCAGAAGCTATGATTTGGAAGACTCAGCTACCAGTCCCCATTCCAGTGATTAGAAAGGAGATGGAAACAGTGTTGGAAGGGGAAGCTGTGCTTTGTAAGACTAAGCCCACTGAACAGGAAGTGCTTCAAATGTCCAATTTAGCAGGTAATGCTGTATTAGAGTCTGCAGACCAAGGGATGTCTCAGGGGCAACAGGTTCCAGATGCTCATAAACTTAACATATCCTACTTTGCAGGTGGGCATGGCAACAGTGCAGGAAGGCCCAAAGAAGCTTCAACAAGTAACAAAAGAAAAGCTATTGTGACAGAAGAACCGGAATGTCAGAGTGAAGTGAGTACATTTATTTTTGCTCTGTGTTTTAATTGGCACTGAAGATTGGAGTTCCAATTGGCTGATGCACCCCAAAGTTGAGCTGTTTACATAGTCACTGCCCAGTTTCAGTCGTGCTGTCTTCTGGCGGTTCCCTTGCAAACAAGTCCAGCAGTGTCAATGTGTGAAGGAATTGCTATTGCAGTTTGTGACTGGCATGATCTTCCTACTAAAGAGGCTTCTGAACAGAGTCAGGTGTGTAGGAATTGAGAGCTACTGTTTTCTGCTGTGCTGAATAACAATCCCATCTTCTGCCCATACAGGATTGTAGTTCTAAGATGGATTTCCTCATTGATGGAGAGGACCAGTCAGCTGATAATAAGAAGCCTCCAGAAGGGCGTGCAAGCACCTCCAAGAGAACAAGGACTGCAGAAGTCCATAACCGTTCTGAGCGTGTAGGTTTTAACCTCTTGTTTGTATGCACCTCTTTTTTCAGATTGCTCAGGATCTGTGTTATTTTGGGCCTTGTTCTCTGAGTTGCAATTGTTATGGTGACAACCTGATTGTAAGGTACAATCTCATGTCTTCTGTTTCATGTGCAATTGACAGTTCTACCATGCTTGTGGACTGTCATTACAGTGCCGGAGAGACCGAATCAATGAGAAGATGAAGGCCCTGCAAATGGTAATTCCAAACTGTAACAAAGTAAGTATCTCTGAAAAGAATTTGTGTTCAGAGGTAGTTATTGAGCAATTTTATGCTAGAATTTCACTTCTATTTAAGTACTTTCTTGCCAGTGTGCATTTACCAACCTCTCAACTGAGGTGATCCCATGGAGGGATGAATTGAGATCATGGATTTCTTGAGGATTCGACTGTCTTGTGGTAGTTTCAAATTCACTGTGATCTTGTGAAGTTGCCTAGCAGTGCTATGAAGGAAGGTTTGCAATTCTGATTTTGTACTTCAGACAGACAAAGCTTCATTGCTGGCTGAGGCGGTTGAATACATCAAGATGCTTCAGCTACAACTTCAGGTACTGGGCTTCAACAATACAACACAATGGTATACTGGTGCTGTTCTTCTGGAGACAATGCTTATTTAAACATTTCACTTACAAGATTTCTTCTGCTGTTCATTATGGTTGAACAGATGGTGTCCAGCACGGGGAAGAGCATACCACCAATGGTCATGCCCTCTGGTATGCAACATTTGCAGATGCAAGCCCCGGAGATGATGGACATGTCCTCCCTGGGAATGGGCATGGCAATGAGGATGGGTATGGACCTAGGCATGAGTCTGAGGGACATGGCTGCATCCAACTCAGGGCAAGCTGGTATGCTGTTGCCATCTCCTGCTGGGCCCTCACACAATTGTTATATACCAGTTACTTCTCTGAGCATGGTTAATGTGCACAACCTGGGAGTTCACAATCTAAATGCTATGGAACCTCTGAATGGTCATCTCACATGCCAGCATCAGCAGCCCCTGCAAATTCCTAAGGTGCCACTGAGTTTACCTATTCTTTTTGCTCTCTAGATTGGATGCTCACATACATAGGACCATAATTTGATGGTCATTTCATTTAACCAGAATTAGCTACAAGTTGAAATTGTGCAAATATCTTTATCACCACAGAGTAAATTGTTAAACAGGTTGGGTGTAACATGGATAGTGCAGCAAATCAGGTGAGAGCTTGCAGATTCTTGATTGTAGTGTGGTATTGATTTCCAGCACTCATAAACCTTTTAAAGTGAGCTTTGTGAATGAAGGTGCTTGGGTTGGATTCACTTAGGTCTTCACTTGTTTGTTAATATCTGGACTCTATAGGTGCTATTAGACATCATCCATGATCTCTGTTAGCCTCTTCCCACCAATCACTGGAATGATTTGCACTTGATAATACACTTTGGGGAGTGACATCATTGTTTCCTGCTGTCACGCTCTGTGGAGTCGTTCATGTGTTCAGCCTTTTGACATGGACATGTACAATACATACATGTTGCAACATCGGCAGCAGCAGCAGCAATACCAGCAGCAGGAGCAACAGCAGCAGCATCACCACCATCAGTCAACTAATATGGGTGGTGTGCAGCCACCTCAATAACAGTAGGTTTACCTTGACTTGGAACTCAATTGTGAGCTCATTTTCATTCATGATTTTTTAAACTGACACTACCTATCTCCTTACATGGAGTCAGAGGATAGTATTGGATTTTGTGATGACCAGGACAGATGTATGTATTGCAAAATCATAGAGCTCTAAATTACAAATTTGAGGTTTAAAACTTGTTGATTGTAGAAATATTTAGTTCTATAGGCTGTGTTATATTCTCTCCTCACAATCCATCTCTGGTTTTCATATCCTAGCTGTGATAGCCAAAAAGGCCATTACTACAGCTTGTTGCCTGTTGTCTTACGATATGTGCTTCTGTGGAGACAAAGCTCAATGCATGACAGAGAATTTACAGGGAGTTTCAGAGTGTGTGAATCTCCATGTGATTGTATCCAACTGGTGATACCTAACTGGGAAATGTGTATCTTGGCTAATTGTGCAGATCAGACAGTAAAAACACATGCTGGGTGCACCTAGTTTTGTGGTGAAGCTGCAAGGAGCTGCCAGGAGCTGCAAGATTAAAAGTAATAGGCTTGTGTTTGGTAGCCCCAGGAGAGAAAACCTGGAATCAGGTTGATGTCCATGTGTGGTTTGCTGAGGTGTCTATTGCCTCTTCCCTAGTATGAGCTTCCTGCACCCAAGTGGTGTCCTGACACCTTCAGTGTCAGCTATCTCACATGCAGAATTCTACCTTCAAATTAAGTTCTCAAAGACAGTGCCAGGGGGTTTGGGCTTGGAATCTGTGAAGACCCAGAACCTCTCCTGTCTACACATTATACTTTCTGGCAGGCCTGTTTTGGTACTACTGGAGTGGGCAGTCTATACATTGCCTTCTAAGCAAGAAGTTGAGTCTGATGTTGCACCAGCCAAGTTCCTGACTTCTGTTTTCAGGTACCAACCTATGAGATGTATTGATAGATTGAGGCTTGGTGAAGAGTTGAATTGCATTCATAATGGGGGGTTATGTGACCGAATTTCAGTGCACTTGTAACATTCTGTGTAACATAAAATGCAAGAGGAGGAGTTTTCAGGTGTGTTTTTTTCCACCTTACACTTATCTGATACCTATCCTTAAGGTGGAAAGTCTCTTATTGGCATCAGATCTCTCCCACTCTTATGGAGTAGGGGAAAGTACCCTCCCCCTCTTATGCCTTGTCATCTATGTATGTTAGGTTCGTGATAACCTTCACCTTGTGCTTTCCTATCAGTAAAATGGAAAGTATGTGGAGGTGGGGACATTCCCAAATGCAGGGTTGGACTCACTGCCTCATCTTAGGTCCCTGATTTTGGAAATGCCCCCATCCTGTGTCCTTACCCTACAATTAATTTTCAAATGAATCTTCCACCCCTACTATTGCTCATGACCTATATCTCCTAAATCTGAGTGTTATCTCTCAACATCTATTTACTCACGTCTAATGCTTCCACATGACAAATCCTTCATATTTGCATCTCTCAACATTGCTTAGCTCTGGCAAGATCCATGACTAACTATGTTCTAGACTTTTGACACTAGATGATATTGACAACAAGAATCAAAGAAGAAAGGCCTCTTTTAAAAGAAAGAAAATGAGGATGTGAATAAAGAAGTTTATATATTTCTTTAAAGGGAAAAAACTATGAACTATTACTCTTTGTGTTTGCTTGTGATGTAAATGTAAACATTACCTGAAAAAGTAAGACTAGAAAGTAGTGTTTAGGCATGAGTCCATAACCTATTGGAAATGCTTCATCAAGAAAATGTTTTTGCAAACAAACTAAAATGACTCAAATATAAAGAGCAAAGATTTTCAATCAAGATTGTGGTGCTAATTTGCAAATGGAAATGTTACTTTGTCAAAATAGTCTAGCACTTGATTCCAACAAACTGACAAGACGCTACTACTTCATACAATCAATTCACAAGTAGGCTACCTAATTGTGCACACACAGAAAGATCTTTGCCTCCATGTAAAAAACCTAATGTGGTAGCTAGCTCTAATGCATGGCAAACAAGAGCCAGAGTGCATCAGTCTCCATTTCTATTCATAGGCTATAAAGATCATTATGTGAAATGAATGGTGCATGACTAATAACTATGCTAATAGTTATTTCATCACCAAGGTTACCTAGTATGAAATATCTCGTTCAGTAATGGAGGAACTTCGAAGCATGTTGATATTCAAACCTTCATAATGGGCTTGCTTGAAAATGACTAATGCTTTTAGGAATTGACAAAAGCCATATGGAACACACTGTGTTTTGGAAAGTTACCATATATTTAACTATTGTTAGTGACATAACAATTGATGTCTACCTTTCATTACCCCAACTAACAACTCCATTTCCCAATAAAAAAAAAACCTGGATGTAAATCACCGATCATCAATATATGACTTCATTTTGTTCTTTTGTTATGGAAATCTTGCAATAACATTTTTCTAACTTCTATTGCAATTTGTGTACAGGTGTATGTGTGCAAATCTATTGGCCACACACCAACCCTAACACCCAACCTCATATCACATGGTGCATAGGAATCATTACCACTATTCTTATGACGAAAATGAACACCCTCAAACTCTTTTTATTCTAAATATACTGTCTTTTCAACAAATGTAGTTTAACCAAACATAGTAAGTGTATCAAACAGGTTGCACCTTAAGTTTTACTTTAACACTTGCAACCTTCCATTTAAGCTGATAGTTCAACAAAGAGATCTTTCATCAAACCCATGTACACAAATAATAACCTTGTGAACAATTAGTTACCATCCACTTCAGTGCATTAACCACTTAATGATTTCATATGGAAATTCATGCATCATGCAAGTTAAAACTCAATGATGCATCTCAATAACCAAGACACTTAAAGACTCAAAATTAAGTGCAATACCATATTCTTCTTTGCACTTGTTATGCCACTTTTGTGTTGACTTTTGAAAACATAAAATAAATTGTATTTGCCAGAGGCTATCAATACAAGCAAAGGAGGTATAGTAGTTCAATATGAATGCTGTTTAGTGATGGCTCTTATTCTCAAAAATCCTAATACATAACCTATAACCAAATGCACCATCACATTCACCTTTAGCTATCTTCAAATACAATTACAACATTAGATATCTTTTATGTATCTTTCTACTCTCTACTAGAAATGCAATGAACATCTTGCACTTTGATGCTACCTCATGTCCCTTTAAATATTGTCTCACCAAGCTGCCATTGTTTTCTCCATGCCACAATCTCACTCACAGTTGAAAGAACAACAAGCCATTGGCCACATTAATGGCAGGGCTGCCCCCCCCCCCGACCCACCCTTTATGGGCCTGCCTTGCACAAGGGTGTTCCACAAAATGGGATTGCACACTGGCAAGGTCACTACATTCTCAACTGCATGGATGACATTCAAACCTCAGAGGTACAGTTCCTACAGGCAGATTCATTGCACACATAAAAGAATCCAATCTTTGTTACACAACTGTCCACACATTGTAAGGCATTGAAAACTGCAAATGAAACATCTATTCAGCACTCTGTTGAAACAGAGTCAGTGCACTCCTCATTGCTGCAAAGTCCAGTGTCACAGAGTGCATCTCCATGGAATTGAACTGGAGCTAATTGCCAAACAGCTGTTGGCAGATTAAGATTGAACCAATAAAGAGTATGATCTTTGTCTTGGTGTGTTAAGTGACATTAGTTCCAGTTAGACTACAAGACATAGTTCTTTGCTTGAAGGAAAGCTCCTTGGTCGTGTTAAACATTTTCCCATGAGTTATATTCAATCCAGTCAGATGCAATTGGGCCAAGGAGTGACTGTGGAATTCCAAAAGAGTTCACCAGATTTAATGCTTGAGGCCGGAGTTCTGCACACAAGGCTGATACTTCTTCTGCAATCAGCTGAGACTGTGGAGGTGACAGATAACCATACCTGCACATTCGATTTGTTCCTTGTATAAGCACCACAAGAGAAAGAAACAAAAGAAAGACAAAGCTAGATTTACAAAACTTGTGATATCATTGTTGCCCAGTTCAGATGAAGCAAAAAGAAGTGGATGGATGCAGGAACAAGTACAAAACAAGGAACAAGTATCAGCAATATGTCACGATCTAGAAAATTACAGACCTCAGGAAAGCAGGCCCCTCATCAACTGCTGATAGCACATACAGGGTCCTTAAAAGGCCAAGTACATCCTGCAGAAAAGACAAATTTCAAAATGCCTTAGGAACAAAGATGCATGTTGGCTTCTACAACCTTGACAACTTGTTGATTTCCAAGTGGAGAAATGTAGGCTGTCTTTTGGGTGTCAAGTAGGACCTTCCTGCTCTCTGGAGAAACAAGATGAAAAAGACGTGAAAAGGTGGTAGCAGATGTGGCAATGCTAGTTTACCTTCAATGGCCCTGCCATTTGCAGCTCCTCAGCAGCTAAAATGCTCTCCAGCACAGTGCGCTCTGAAAATGCTACACCTAAGTGCTCCGCTAATTGATAGCTCTGCTAGCATACAACAATCAACTTTGGACATCAGCCTTGTTGTGAGCTCCTTGTTATGTCCTGTTTCAAGAGCTCACAACAAGAGATTCATGGGAAAAAGAAACCAACCACAGCTTGCTGGTTGTTTTATTTTTAAAGCATCAATGAATCAATGGTAGGAGTTATCACGTGCTAAAGGTCACATGTCTGGTTTGAAAGTTGGAGGAGAAAATCCACACATATGGTTGCCTCTCAGGGGTGTCCCTCATGTAAAGACAAGGAAAACGGATAAAGGGACCAGATGGGATTCTTCTGTGGAATGTTGAAGTGAAAGGAGTCTACTGGTTCATATCACAAAAGCAAAGCTGCTATGACATTTCTTTAAAAATTGAGGACTCATGGGGGATTTTTGCATTTGGTCAATACATTGATGGGATTCCTTCATTTCTCTTTTCAAAGCACGTACACTGTTTGAATTATGTGGTCAGCCCAATGAACACCATAAGTTATTATCTGTGGTTATGAGGGGATGAACGCACCGCAATGACTGCATCTGTCATTGACAATCCCTTTGATAATAACTTCTTGACTTTTGCACTCAAGAGCTCCAAAAGATTTCGTTCCCTCAGTTGAAAGAGGGCCAACTAGTTCATCCCCAGAAAGCAGACAGAATCAACGCATTAACAGTAAAATATCCAGAGAGAAGAAGAAATACCAGAAATAACCAGAAATTAAGATAATTTCAATCGGATAAAACAAAAGCAGCAGATTGGTTGGCAAACGATTATGACCTTTTCCTTATACTGTGTTAACTGTCTTGACCTGCTGTTGTACCAAACTTCAGATGATATCAAACACAGGTTCTTCTCTGATTCAGAACAGCGGCAACAACAAAAGACAACCATAGCAATACCTGGAAATTCTTGTTGCGCAGTGTGTTTCTGTCAAGCACAAATGGAATGACAGGAGAAGGTCCATTCATATGCTCCAATCCCAACCCCTCCAAAGGTTTGCCTTTCCTTTGAGCAGCAAAGTAATCACCCAGTAATGCTTTACTGACCTGAAAACCAATAAGTAAAACTCTTATGTACTATACTGTTCAATAATGCAGCAATGCAAGAATAAAGACAGAACCATAATGAGCCTCTGGATTGAAGTGTGGCTGCAATTGCCAACCTGCTGCATAAGAACATTGTTGTCCCCCTCAAAAGTTAACTGCACATCATACTCAGCCTTGGCAGGGCCAACTCGATTGTCAGTTTTCAAACCCTGGCCTCCACATGCTTCACGACATTCCTGCAAATCCATCATGTGCATAGATGAGAGGCAGATTCTGAGTATGATACAAATCAATTTAACCCATCTGCAAAAGGCAGAAATCTTCTCTTTACTGAGTGCCACCTTTTCTCCAGTCAAGAATGTAAAAAGGACTTGCATCTTATCCATTCAAAATTGACATGCCTTTTACATCTCAGGTCAGAATTGCTGCCATATGAAACACACTTGAGCATTGTATAATGAGCCTGTATGGTTGGTATCTAGAAGGCAAGTAACACTTCAAGCTAGGAAGGAACAACAGACCAACCTGGAGGGTGCGAATCCCATGCCAGGACAACATCGCCTTCAAACCACTTGACAAGACATGAATGGTCTTGGAATCTGCTGGTGTTCGTCTCACGTAAAGCTTCTTCAAGTCCAATGCTGCAAAGCTCATTGCATACCTGTACACATCCAGAGAAAATCAGTTTGCAAGAATAAAGACAGGAGGGGAATGAAAAAATAGTTTTATGCACATGCAGACCACTGCTCTTAAAAGACCTGGCTTAATGCCACACTTACGTTTTGGCTAATAAAGGAAGCAAGCGATGCTGGTGACTGGGGTAGTCTAGTAAAAGCACTTCAGGCTCCTCTGGAGAGAGTGAAAAAGCACGCCTTGTGAGGCCATATCTAATGGCTGTGGCCAACCCCAGCTGTCCAGCAATTGTAGCACATATCACTACATCAGAACAGGTTTCCATTACAGTAATTCATGTTATTTTTTTCAAGAGCATGTTAGCTACACAGTCACTGCTACAAAGATCATCTGGAGCCCACTCCAGAACTACATGGTTGTTTCCTTACAACAGCTTGGCCACCAGTCCCTGCCTGCTCAAAGGACGATGAATGTACACACAAGTAGCCACTTGCCATAGCCTTCTTGTTGAAAAGACCCAAAAAGAAGAAGAGAAAAAATTGTGGACCCTGAACCAGCCACTAGAGCAGAATTTTTTTGAAGATTGTATCTTCGAAGATGGCAAATTCAAACATTTAGGACATAGGGTAGCACACAATACCTTGGCTTGATAAACAGCACTCACTGCAATAGTCACCCGACCTGATGTAAGGGGTGCCATAAAGGCACCAAATCTCTGCAAAAATCAATCCTGACAAGATTAGCAATCAAGACAACCTTACAAGAATGAAGCGCAAGCAAACTAACAAGGGATCTGTGTAGATAAGTTTGAGTATGAAATCACCTGATCTGGATCCTTTATTGCACTTTCATACTGTCCGTCAGGGGTGACATCTGCAACAGAATTTAGAAGATTTTCTCGAGGTATTCGCACATGGTCAAACCTGTTGTGCAAGTGCCCACTTAGTTCAACTTTGCCCACCATGCAAACTGTTTTGAGTATCAACCCATTTCTTTGTATCCTCTAAGATTGTCTGAAGACACTGCAGACAGAGAAATGTCACACGAAGACATCATGCAGTCTCAATTCAAACAAAAGTCTGCAATCATAATCAATCCATGGTGCACTTGCAAGCCATAGACCTTAGCAGCATACAACAGCCAAGGAAAATTAGAAGAGTACTTTTTTACCACAACCTTGCAATCTGTCAACAACTTACCAGATGCGACCATTGTCAACACCATTCAATCCAATCTTATGCCCACAGTCAGCAATTCGAATACCAGGGCACACATGGCCTTCTGCATCACGTAGTTGACAAATGAAGGCATGGACACCCTCATTTCTACCGTTTATTGATAGCTGAGAGAAAACAACAGTATGGGTTGCATGCTGTAAATGACAAAGGGAACAGTTAGCTTCCTGCTTCTTGTGTTTGGCAAGATCCAGTACGTAGAAATCACTTAGGGTTACTATGCACTTGTCATCCATTAAAAACTTCCATTAAAAACTCTGTGTAACGACCAGAAGCAGGTGAAATGCTATTAGAGATAAGGCACTTTTGGATAAGAAACAAAAAGGTTTGTGTACCTTTGCAGCTCCTCCGATCCAATATTTCTGGGCGGATTCACAAGGAGTGTTGATGATGAATTCCTCTGTCTGTGGGTCATATGTGGTCACAGTCTCAATACCACGCACCTGACATGACAAAAGTCATTAGAGCTCTGTTCTACCTGCAAACTTAAAAAAGCAGAGAGAAATCAAAACTGGCTTATCATCATTTATCCCATTTTATCCCTCTAATCATCTCGCTCATCTTGGAGGATGCAACATTCCAATATGAGATACTGCATAGAAGCACTTACATTGCTGCCATGTCCAAGCTCAGTCATAGCAAAGCAGCCCCGGACTATATAATCTTCAGTTTGCTGCAACCACTTATCATGATGTCGCTTTGTTCCAAAGAACTGAATTGCACCTCCCCTGTGAAGCATTTCACAAGACAGTGGGTAAGGTGTGAATAGAGTTCCCTAACAAAATGTATAAAGATGTTTTGTACATGCCTGAAAGCTTTGTACCAATTGGCAGACAAAACAGATTTTGATTTCAGTTGACAAACATACCAGAGATGAACGTGAACTCCAAGCTTAATAGCCAGAGAATGATCGAAGATGCCAAAGCTTTCAAAAAGAGCAGATCTTCTGAAATCACTTTCCTGTGTGCGCTCAGTGAGCCACCCTTTGAACACTCCTTTCTCACGTAAAAACAAAATCCGAGCCAAGGTTACATCTCTTTGCTCCTCCATTGGTTGATTGTAGTCTGGACTTAGGAAGATCGTATTACCTACTTTCTTGGCCTGGAAAAGCTCACTGCTTGCCATCAAGTTGAACATGAAATTCCTCTCTGGGATATTGTGGCCATCCAGAAGACACCTCATTTCCTCCTTGTCAAAAGCAGGCCGCTCTGCACTAGTTCATCAAACTTAGAATCAGCTCTGAATCAACTTGGAATACACTGCTTTTCTCAGTCTCCTTCTCAGGGGGCTTCTGCATGACCTAATGTGGCCCCCGCCCCCTTTAGAGTGGATAACTCATGTCATCTCTGGTAAGAGGATATGTTTCTAGTTTCTATCCTAGGGTTTAGGCAGCAGATGCCAATCTTCCAAGCAAAAGAAACCAGCCTGCTCGCTAGTTATCAGCAGCTACTCTAGGTTAACTGAGGCTGGGACTAGCATGTACTGTGCATGATCTTGCACACTCAGGGTTGAGAAAATTTCTACCCCTGAATTATCATTATTTGAGAGATTGAACACATACAAGATGCAAAACCCTGATACTCAGATCAAGACTATCGAGGAGCAAATTTGAGAGAGTGAAATAATGAGAGATGGACAATTGTCTAAAAAATCAGAGTAAAACCTGCAATCCAGCGTGATAATAGGTTGACAGAGAGGTTGTACTAGACCAAAACCCTGCGAAAGATTTCTGGATGTGTGATGTTGGAATTTTACCATACAATTTGCCTTATCAATGATTCCCCTGCTCACACCCTTATTGGTTCCTCTACAAAACTATTTCATCAACCGGCATCGCCGCAAATAGCACTCCAGGTTCCTCGCTTACACTTTCTAAAGCAAAGTCTCACAATTTCGACGGATTCAGATCCAGAAAATTGCGTCTATAGCAACAGAGACCAAAAAAAATTCAACACGTCACTGCGAAGATCCCGTCTGTCCGAGATTTCATTTCCTCGCGCGGCGAATAAAACCTTCCTAATACAAAGCTGAACAAATCTTCTAGGAAAAAAAAAAGATCTGATTCAGAAACCGCAACAGAAACAAGTCCCGAAAATTCGAGATCGGACTCCGTTCGCAAACGCGATGCATCTCCGCATGGGACGACCAAATTGCGAGATACAGAAACCCCCGGAGTAGTCTTTTGGGAGTCACTTGCTATTGTTATGAAAAAAATTCAACGCAAAAAAAATTCAGAGCTACGGCCTAAAGGGGGAAAAAAAAGAGAAAAAGAAAAAGAAACCGAGATCTGACCAGAATTACGCTCGGGAGACGCATACTCAAGACACGCAGACCGCCGCAAGCTGCCAGAGGATGTAGTAGTAGAAGAAGCCCCACGAGCTTCCTCCTGCGTTGCAAAATGCTTGGCTAGCACCGAAGTCCGCCATAGAGCACCTCCTCCTCGCGACAAAATATTATTGATTCCAGTTCCTTCTCTCTCCATCACGAGCTCGCTCCTCCCTCGTCTGCAAAACTCCAGCCGCTCACGCGCTCGCACTCTCCTCCCTCCGGCGTTGAGTTCCGTCAGAGCACGCCGCTCGTGAACACGAAGAACAGCAACGCAGCACAAAGCACACGCACACAGAAAGCAAGTCCTTTGTAGTTATTAAGTACCCAATAGTAACTACGTACAAAATTCCCTTGTTTTTTTTGGGCCCTTTTTTCCTTTAGTGCACGCCGAGAGGCATATTCCTGTCTATTCACCAACCGTATCCTGCCACGTCCTCAAAATAAAGTCAAAATGCAAACAATAATACTAGACAGAACCAGCTCAAGACTGAAGGACTTTTTTTGTTTGGTGGCGAAATCAAAAAGGGTGCTGCGACTTGTACAAATGATTTTTTTGAAAAAACAGTCCTTCCCAATTTGCCATATTTCGAGGGAAAAAAAATTCGAATCGCCATATTTGAACCATAGGTTCTTGAATGTTCATTGAAGTTTTTCTACTTTTCTTTCTGACTTGTAGCCAAACTTGGGTTGAGTTGTAGTCAAAATTGGCTAAGTTGGATGATTGGCACTCCACCTATGTCACAAAATTGAACCAAAAAATAAAAATAAAACCCTGACTCAGGTGTTTAGAAACAATGTATTCTAACCATTGATTTTTTTGGGGCAAAGTTGCATCACTTGTGACAAAACACATTGCAAATTTTCCTTTTTTTTTTAAAAAGTGTAAATTCGAAAAAAAAATGCTAAAAATTTGGAAAAATCGCCAAACTTCCGGAACCACAAAACTGAAAGGAAAACACTGATTGTAGGCTTCCTTTTTCAATTTTATGATACCTCAAAATTGGGGGTTTTCTCCATAAAAAATAGCAAAATTAGTCCAATTTACACTAGAATAACGAAAATTTAAAAAAAAAATCGAAAATTTTATGTGGAAAAAGTCACAAAACTTTTCCCAAAAAATCACTGAATTTGAAAACATAGTCCTCCATTTTATTTTATTTATATATTTTTAATTTAATTTTTAATTTTGCACAGTCAGTGATGCGGGTAGGCGACGACCGTGCACGTTGGCGCCGTCGGAGATTTCGGGACCTGGATAAACCGTTATCCACGTCCCGAGATTGTCGTTACGTCGTCTGGTTGTTGGTGCTTTCAAGTGGTAGTTGGGGTGCTGCAAAGTCTCTGCGGGCTGCCCTTCAAAATAACTTATGATGAGATAATAAGAACAAAGCGCTGGATGACGCGGCTTTCTTGTAGCTGCCCTGCATGCTGACGCAGCCCGCAATTTTCTCGACCTGGATAACTTCGGGAACTGATGGGCTATCCGTTCCGTCCGGTTCTAGTCAGCCAGTGACTAACTAGCAGAATTACGCCAAAAAGAGAAATTAATAGCTAAAATTTGAAAATCAAGTGATATTTTATTTTTATTTTTAAAAATATATTTGTGGTGATAATTCTGGCGATAAGCTGAACCCTAACCACCAGGGTTAGGAGCTGACTGTTCCTGTGATGAGAAGGCGTCCAGTTGGCATTTGAAGTCCCAAGTACCAACCTGTTGGCTTAGCAGCTCACAAAGCCACACCCATTAGCCACTTGGGTAGCCCCCACATGCTCAAACAAGCGAGTTTGGAGGTTCCCAATCGCCAAAGTGAGGGGAAAAAAAAGTTAAGATCACCAGATTTTTATATTTAGTTTTCAGTGTGTAGCCAAAAATATAGATGGATAATTAAATATTCATATTTCATAGATGGTTTGTAACCAAATTTGGCTAAATCTTCCTACAGATGGTCATCACTATTTCTGCCTCTTCCTATGAGGCTCTACACTTTTGCTGCTCAAACAAATACTGGTTCTAGTGTCTTATTATTGTTTTTGGGATACATTTATATGGTTTTGTTGGGTGTTGGATGTGTGTATGGGTATATCCTTGGTATACACCCGGGTATAAATCTGGGTATGTGCTGACCTTACTGAGGGCATTGGTTAAAAAACAAGATGGGTGAGCTTTTGGTTTCTCATCCGTGTGCAATGCACATAGCTGGATGCGTAATCAGAATTTCAGCTATTGACCAAAAGGAAGCCACCAGACTTGACTAGAATTGTTTGGCATAGTTATGTATCTATAGTTCAGCTACTTTCTTGTCACAGTTTCAACTTTTCAGACCTTTTTCATCACTTAGGTTGCAACAATTTTGGTTGTTAGTCATTGATGTAGCAACTGTATACAACCTTGTACATTAGGTCATATGTGTAGCATAATTTTTGCATGACACACTTTCAGGCCTAATAATAAGAATTGTGAAATTGGTTGTCAAATGCAATGCTTGGGTTCAAGCCCCATAGGCATCTTGCTTGTTCAAGCATGTTATGTTGCAGATAGACAAATCTATGTCCATGCTCAAACTGCCTCATTCTGCAAAAACTATAACAAACTTGGGCCTTCCAAACTTAACATGTACATATTTTTAATGGAATGCCCTATAAATCAGGTATGCCTAATGGCACGTGACTGCCCAACAGAGGGTTTTTCTTAGGTCAGATAGGTGGACTATATACTGGATTCATTAGTGGTTCTCCCTGTTCCACTTGTGCCGTAAATCAAAAGTGAGGAGAATAAGTTATGGACTGGGTAAATTGCTCACTCAAGCTGGTTACTGGACATAATGGATTGTACTAAGGAAGCATAAGCTTACACGTAATGCGATACAGAGCAGTGTGAGTTATGGGGTTCAGCCAACGAACAATGAGCCTAAATGAATTAGGGAGGTACAAAAGTGTCATTAAGCAGCAGGATATGTGATATGACTGGGGAGCTCTTTGTCCAATGGTGTGCTACTACGGCAGCCAGACGCTACCTACAAATGGTCTGAAACAGGCCCCAATAGACCCAAACGAACTTCCAGGAGCACTCTCACCAGTCTGACGCATTCCTAGGTGGAATAAGCTCTCCCGGGATCATTCTATAAAACAGTATCATTTTTTCCCCCTAAGCAACCAGTCTTCCACCTCCTCTTGCAAACCCTCATCCCATTGCGGCTGTGGCACTAGATTAATTCTGGTTATTAATCCATTTTAGCCAGGTGGAATTTTGCTAGGACGCTTGTCCTTTCATTTTTGCTTTTGTTGACTCCTTGTTTTAGTTTTGTTTATTGCATTGATGTTTAGGGGGTTTAGATCAATTTGCTTGATTTATGGAATATGCCGTGTAGAGGCATTGTGCCCCATGAGGTGGTTGTAAGGAATTTGGGCTAACCTAGTAGTGCACGCCAAATCTTTGAACAGGCAACAAAAAGGGCACTATGGCCTCTACCTGGGCACAATGCTCCATTTTATTGGTTTTCATGGTTTGCCAAAATGGGCATGTGGATTGTGAATAATGGATAGTTCAGGTAGACCCAAGAGGTTCATTGCGCCTGGTAAGGGAACTAAAAAAAGGGCAGGAAAGGCCATATGAAAATCATAATTTTTAAATTTAAGATTCCTCCATGTGTAGGGAAGGGAAGGTGGGGATCACAATGTAATATATGTACAATGGAAGTCTGGTTCCCATGTTCCCCAGGGTCTTGCCTAATTTGAACGTTGTAGCCTGCAGGGTAGTAACCCAAGGGTGTAATCCCAAATTTCAGGAGGCCTGTGGAAGCAGGCCTTCCCCAGAATGAAGGACAAAATATTTTAAATTCAAAGGATGGAAGGTTTGCATGTGATGAGCAGAGGCTCCATCAAATGACTAACAAATTTTCCATTTGGGGAGGTGAGTCAAATACAAAGAGAAAAAATCCTTGGAGTGCTTATGGTATTGCAGCAGGAACTTCCGAGTGCTCAACCTGAACTAGGGTAGAGCCTGAATTTTAAGGCAGGATATTTTGGAAGGTGTCCCCCTGGAGGGCCTGAGTGACCAAACCTTCATGAATGCACCAATTCTATTTTGGATGAACTCAATCTTATCCAAGTCACTGGATTTCGAGTAGATATTGAGGTTGGGTCACTTTTCTTTTGCCCTTCACCTCATACCCATAAAAACCATTTGCCCGTCTTCCCACCCAGTCCACCCAAGCTATCTACTTATTATGTCCATCTACATACCTACACCTCGCCTATCTATTTACCTACATGAATGAAATCTCTCTTTTAGATTTTACCATAGTTGTCGTAGTGAGGTAGAAGAAGTCATAGTTTCATTGTCACTTCTTGGAGGAAGAGGAATTGGAGCATTGGAGCAGCTGAGAGCAGTGGAGGAGTACCTAAAGTAGTTGGAGCACAAGAAGAAAAACATTGTAAATAAAAATCAAGGATGGGAACCCATCCGTCAAAAGTACAAAGTAAATGAGAACACAAGTAGACACAACCCAAAGAAAAAACAAAAGCAAACAATCAACCAAAATCAGGTAAAAACCTTATGCAAAGAGGACTCATAACTATGAATTACAATCAATGATAACAAAGAAGGCCTAAGACGAAAGAACTACCATCTACCACAAATTGGCTAGTGACACAAGTGCATTAACTATGATGTGTGGAATAGATGAGGAACCTTGACCAAGTGCAGCAGCCCGTTAAAGAATCGCTATGACTTATAGGGGTATGGACACGTGCTATTTATAATAAGAAACAAGCATCCAGAAACCTAAAAAAAACCATTGATGATACACAATAGTGGTCTATGCACAAGCAATAAAAAATGAATCAAAATGAGAATGAAAACACTCATGTGTCTCAATAATAAGGGGAATGAAATCATCGCCTAATGCTTGCTCATTGTATGATCGTGTTTTCTCTCGAATAGGCATCATTGCTACATGTGTTATCATCATCTATGTTTTTGGACCATTTCTGTGCGAGTCAAGTTAGCAATCATGACGTCCATCAAGGTTTAAAAGTCATCTTTGATGATAAGGATATCCACTCGTTGTCGAATGTGGTGAAGGAAAAGGTGGGAAACGTCCCTCTGAACATGTGTTTCATTCTCTAAAGCAATAGTTGCAATAATATCCTAAAGTGTATTATGGGTTGTTTTACATTCATTCTCATAGGGGCATTGAAGCAAATGGGTACCTAAATTGTCAATGGTATGACCACACTAACAACATAAAAGATTAACAACCGTTGAATGTGGCAAGCCAAGATGGCTATGTGGTGCGAAAAAAAAACTCAAAGTATGTGGGAAGTTTTCTTTGTAGTTGCAACTCAATTTGCAACTAAAAAACAATTAAAAGATTTAACTCATGTTTTGTTTTTGAATCCCATGTCACAAACTATATGAGAAAAATGTTTTTCTTATGTTCTCATATTAAAATACACATGCCATTTTGGGATGAATTAAAAAAAAACTTAACCTTAAAGATAAAACATAATTTAAAAAATAAAAATGTATATGATTATTTTTAAATTCACTTACTAGTAATGGGCTTCAAATGGACGTAAGAAAATATGGCCATCATTCTACTCATTTTGGGGGGTCAAGACAACAAAACCAACAAGCCATGAATCTTCACATTTTGAGCAATTTACAAACATGACAAACCTATAATGAAAATAAATTAATTGATTGAATGAAAAAGAACATTGAAATCGAGTGGGGTCAACTTCAAATTTAAATGCAATGCTTTGAAGAAGTTCAACTACCTTTATTGGTAAGATTATCCTTTGACAAATTGTTACACATCATTGACATACTATGTGGGGGGTGGGGTTTATTCCATGTAACATTTTCTCATAAATTGAAAAGGATGATGATATTGTCGAAACAATTTAAGTGAATAAGGTTGGTTACACAAAACTTGCATGCAATACTCATAATTGGAATTTTGAATTCACCAAAGGCAATCAAAAGAAGGAGGTGCAAACCATGTGCAAATGCCATGAATTGAAAATGATTAATGGCTAGTATATTTGCAAATATTTAATTTTTCTTTAACATTGTTTTCCCATCATGCATTTGAATCATGACGCTAATTTCTTTGGGTCCTTGAGCTTCAAAATATCACAAAAGAGGTTTTTTGTGTGTGATGCAATCCAACTCACACTTCAACATCGACAACTTTTCACCCATCACCATACAACAAAAGCCATAAAAGTTGTGACAATTTATCAAAATTTAAAGATTAGCATTTTTAATGATTATTCCTTGAGTGCAAGTGCACAGTAGTGGATAATGTTAGGCCATTGTAACCTAGCTTGTGATGGGAATTTTTTATATTTCACCAACATTTTGTATCATGTTCATTTTATATAGAATTTTGTAACTTTCAACCCATTTCTATTTCTTTTAATCCCAATTTGCAATACCCTACTCTATCACCCTATGTCATATGCCAAATGCATGCTTGAATCCATCACAAATGGGTCAAATTAAAACAAAAACTAGTAATACTTTCATTTTAACATGCAAACATTGACAATGGCATGGTTCATTTTATTTTCCATCCCCAATTTGCGATACATGGTGGACCTACTGGACCAAATGTATGTTTGACCCACCATGTTGTTTACAATTTCATTTTTAGTAAAATGGCAAATTTTGACCCAAAAAAATCACTTCAACTCATATTGATTGGGGTTACTAAATATTCAAATGTGAAGTTACGTATGAATATTACAATTTTGTAATTCAAAAAAATAATGATTTTAATAAAATTAGGTTAAAATTTTCTTCAATTTCAGCCTAAACATTTAGGTTTTTTCCAATATAATATTTCATAGTAGTATTAGAAAAAAAATTTAGAAAAAAATTGGGTATTTTATTCAAAGATTAAATAATGTAGTACCTTCCAACCTACCTACCTATGGCTATGTACCAACCTACCTAGGTGCTTAAATAAATAAATTTATTTGTTTTCAAAATTCAATTAATATGTCACATGGCAACTTTTGATTATGTCACATGTCATAATTTAAAACTATCTTTGTGTATTGAATGCGCACAATTACAATGGGGTTATTCACTCTAAGGTCCATGCTCCTCAGCTTAGGAAGGTACTAACTTTAATATTGAGGTTCACAAAACTACATTCCCAAAATCTTACTTGCCAAAAGAACATTGCAAACTTTATTATCCTAAAAGCCTTTAGGTGTGCCCCAATGCGTTTATCACCTAAAACCTTGATGTATGGGTTATAATTTATCACGGGATGTGAGTGTTTAACTTCACATAACTATAAATTAATATTGTTTAACCATGGAAATGCTTATCTCATGCACCTATAAGAGTTGAAACAAACCGTTTTACTAAATCCACCTGACATCATAGGCATAGCCATAAAAAAAAACATTAAAAGAACATGAATTATTATTAACATGTTATAAAATCAATGATTTTTGCCAAAGTAACACCTTGAATGTTAAAGTGTGTGTATAATTGTGTGGTATCGAAGTGGATGATTTGAAATTAGTGTTCAATGCATGGCATGTAATCAAGGTTTGTGTATTCCATGACATGCACACTAAGATCCAACAACAAATTTTCATTTTTGAAAACTTGAAGTTAACATAATATCTTAAGTAAAATTTTGATAGTGAAAATTTAAAGCTTTTGAAATTGTTGAGGGTGGGATATCCCAAGGAAGTTTAATAAAGTAGTACAATTTGCCAAAATAAAATCTAATGTGTACCCAAATTCCACCATTGCATAACAACCCTTTTGATTCACTCTTGTTTTCAAAAGGATGCAACTTCAATGGCTTTGTTGGAAAAGGTGAATGACAATCTTGGTGATTTGTCGTAAAGATTCTTAGTTTCAAAATTGAAAGGAGTTTTTATGCAAAATACCAAAGAACACAGAAATTATTCTTGGGATTATATATTCGTGTGAAGGTTTTGTTGGAATCTTCAAACCTATGTTCTTTGAGAATAGACAATCATCGTATCAAAGCATGAAAGGTTTTTATTACAAGAGAAGCACTCTTCCCAACCATAGAAAACACACAATGTTCTCTTCATGTTCTTCCTCACCTTCGAACTCCTATATCTTACATCAATTGTAACTAGCACTACAATGAATACTATGAATGAAGTAGAATGTATCATCCTAAATTAGGTTTCACATTGTTACAAGTTCACTATGCCTTGCACTTTGAGAATTCAGACATGTCTACATTTTGTCAGATCTCCCTATTCATGAAAATTTCCTAGCTTGGTTTTAACATGGTTTGAAGTTTGAACTAAGTTGGCTGGCGGGGGAGAGGGGATGTGGGGGTTGCATCCAGAACTCTTAAGGTGTAAGGTGTAATAACTAATAAATTACTGTCTCCTATGCCTCATCATCTATGTATATTAATGATAACCTTCATCTCTTGCATTGCAATGAGTTAGTAAAGTCGTCACCTTAAATATCACCTTGCATTTTTTCTTTTCTACTGTAAATTCAACTAACTTTGCTATGTTTAAAAAAAAACATTCACCAAATTTTCCATATCACAAAATTGAAAAAAAACAAAAAAAACCCTGGTCCTGACTCTTGAGTGGTGAATGGGTGACCAGGTTTAGAGGGCCAGAGTGGACCAGCACCTACCAGTTCACCATCCACTGGATGCTCCTCACAATTCCATTAATGTGGATGAACCTCAACTGAGTTAATATCTGGTTTCACCTTTGTAACCCATTCCATAAGAAGTAGGTCCTATATACAGGTAGATAGGTAGCAAACTTGGTGGTTCTGAGGTTAAGGAGATGATTTATACATAATTAAGGGCTGTTTTTACTACCTACCTACTAACAACCCACAAGTGAGTTGTTAGTCAGTAGGTAGTACACAAAGCGACTGGGCATGGTTAGCTAGGCTGGGGATCTGGAATCCAACTGAAAACTGTTTCCTGACCACTTACCATCCATCCTTCATAGTGTGCTGGTGGGTGCTACTAGTTCACTCTGGGCAGGGTGAAGGCAAAACACAAACTTGCGAAAGCACAAGGTACATATGGCTAGTCTGTTGAAAACCATGCTACAGCAAATCAACATAAAGGATGACTCTGACAACTAGTGATTTTTTATTTGACAAATTTTGTCAACAAAAAATTGAAAATATTTTGGAAATTTGTGTTTTTCTAGTGTAGATTCAACTAATTTTGCTAGTTCTTGGGAAAATTTTGCCAAATTTTGGATATGACAAGATTGAAAAGAAAAGAAAAAGAAGAAAACCCTGATGACAAGCTGATGGCAATAAAACAATTTTACCTGAAATACAGAAATCACATTGTCCCTTGATTCTACTGTGGGGTTCAGGGTTTAAGGTGAACACAAGGCACTGATTTTGATCTGCCCATGTTCACAGAAAGCCCTCCCAAGTTCCACTCTTGTTCCAAGGTCTATACCACAGTACTACAATGCACAAAGAAGAAGCAGAAGAAGAAGTGGGTCATCCTATTTTCTTTAGATTACAGAAATCCTAAACCCTAAACCCTTGCACTTTCTACTAAGCTTTTATTCTATAATATGAGTGGCAGATGGAGGAGGGCTTGCAGGCTCTTCTTCTTCCAGCACTTCCACAAAGCTTGCTTTTGGATTGGATTCCACAACCTCAGACTTTGACATGCTTTGCACTGCTCCTTCAACAAATTCTGGTCCAGCAAGCTCCAGCAACTCCTGGAATGTACCTGGCAACGGTCCAAGTGCTTTTGGCCAAAGAGAGTCATCCTTGAGCATCTGCAGGCAAAGAGAAAAATCATCAAGCTCTATATTATAGTGTAATTTGAGGGTGCCTTACACAGTCCAATTTCCGACTCTCTCCTGGAGCAGGGATCTTATCCATAAGCTCCCTACAGCAGGAGCATAAGGTAGTCTGGAGCATCAGATCAGCTTGTTTGTTAATTTGAAGGGAAAGGCACTGCTGTCAGTGCCTTTCACTCCATGCCTTCTGCCCTTGGTTCATGGAGCCAAAGGCACTGACAGCAGTGTCCTCCCCTATACTTAAGACACAGGAAGGAAAAATCAGGCAAAGCTGGTATCAACTATACCTTCTAATTACCATCAGATCTGGGACTAGCAATACATCAAAAGATGGTGTCAAGAAACAGACTGAATTCTTCTGTAGTGTCATATGTGCCATAGCCTGCCAGAGCCTTCACACCAATACTTTTTGTAAAACCTTATAATATATTACCCATGGCTAATCTAGAAGCATGTTTTCACCATTTCCTGTATGGTCTAAGCTTCTCAGAAATTGTCAATTTTTGAGATATTATGTAACCCAGGCAGAGATAGGATCTTTTCTGAAAAATGGTAACTTCAACCTACCCGGATCTGAAGTCCAAGGCACTTGACATAGTTGATGGCCTCATCCAGCATTGTCACCATATCCATCTGAAAAGAATGCACAGTTCCAAATTTCCATCAGGCACTGCCTTAGTAGCCAATGTGATATGAACTTACATGTCCCAATGGATTCCTCTGGTGGATCATTTTACACTATGGGTGTGTTCTATCTTTGACTCTAATCTATGATCTTCATGTTGGAAAACATCCAAAACCATTTAAGGACAGATTGAGATGTGGACCACCTTTAATTGCACATTTTTATTCCTAAATTTTTTGTACATATTCATCAAGTCACATCAAATTTCTATTACTCTAAAAACTACCACTTTATGACAGAAAGAAAAGTGTGTACATCATACCATGCACTCACCCTGAAAAAAAACATGCTTTCTTCTATTATGTGAATGGCATATTATTCATTCATGAAGCTTTTGTAATTCTTGCTTGTCTAATCAGACAAGAAATCTATTTTGTTGCAGTAAAAAGAGTCTATAGCTTCCTCAAAACAAATACAATGGACAGGAGGAGGAAAATTGTGCAAACCTTATCCCCATCAGGAATCAGAGCTTGGAGGTGTTTGAGTCGCTCACTTATTCGCTCTCTCCGAACCTGTGGGGTGAAACCAAAGAAGCAGTACATAAATGAAAGATAACCTTCAGAGTGATTGATTGTATCATTAATTTAACCTTAATTGATGGTCTTTGAGCACTAACAAAACAAAAACAAAACAACTCAAATGAAAGTTCTAAATGTGTAACTAAGCATTTCTCCATGAAGAAATCCTTCATAGTCCATTGCACATGGTTCCTGAAGAAAAACCCTGCAGAGTCCAGTGCACCTGGGTGCTGGAGAAAAATCCTTCACAGTCCATGCACCTGGGTGCAGCTGTGAAGAAATCCTTCGTAGTCCATTGCACCTGGGTGCTGAACAAATCCTTCAGAATCAATGCACCTAGGTACTGCTGTGAAGAAATCCTTCATAGTCCATTGCACATGGGTGCTGAAGAAAAACCCTTCAGAGTCCACTGCACCTGGGTGCTGAAGAAATCCTTCAGAGTCCATGCACCTGGGTGCTGAACAAATCCTTCAGAATCCATGCACCTGGTGCTGCTGCTGTGAAGAAATGCCTTCACGCAACTGGGTGCAGAAGAAATCCTTCAGAATCTGTGCACCTAGGTGCTGTGGTGAAGAATTTTTTTCAGAATCCAGATGCTCCTGGGTGCTGTTCTGCAGAAATCCTTTGAAAGTCCATGAACAGCAGGTCCTGGGATCTGAATGAATTGTGGCAATTAGAGCTCACAAACTAGAACTAGTACATGAAGAGAGTTTGAGAGTTTGAGAGTTTGAGGAAGCCGGTTGTGTGGTACCTACCCGAGCAGCAATGCTTTGTGGATCATTGGCACTGCCTTGACGTGCGCGAGGTTTCATGTTGGTGTTGAGAGCAGGTCCGATCTTCTTCGCAGCCTTTGACATGCTGCTGCAGCACCTACCCTGCTGACTTTTTGCTGTGAAGAACTTTTTTGAAACTTGTCTGTGGGCTGCTGTGCTCACATATTCCAATCGGCTGCATGCTGCTGCTGGTGCTGCGGCAGGAGTTTCCTCATCATCACCTGATGACCATGGCTGCTGAATATAAACAGCTGGAGATGCAGCTGCCGCCACCTTCTTTCCTTCCTTCTCAAAACTTGCTTGAAGATGTATAGAAGAATTAGGAGAGCATCTTCCTGCCAAGGCAGTACACTGCAAGTTCATACTAGTACCGTTATAGGGGCCGGGGTTGAAGCTGGACATGCTCTTCATCCCTGTTGCAAAGCTTGTCTGTCGCTGGTGCAACAGCATTTCCTGCGCTGCATTCATTGCATCAGTCCCACTGCTGACGTTGCTAATTGGACTGAATCTTCGCCAGCCTGTGCAATTCGACCCACGAGCCTGAGGATCGATTGTTTCTCTATTGATCTGCGGAACAACCGGAAGCTGAATCTGCTGCGAATGACGTTGTCGTTGCTGTTGCGGATGATGATACAAATGATGCTGTGCCTCGAGCTGCAAAGGGTTCTGCATGTAACCCGACTGTAAGGAATTGGAAGCTTGCATGCAGGTCGATGGCGATGGACCTGGCATGACGTTGTGCGAGTAGCAGCACTGTCCCGGCACTTGCAACCAGTTGTGCATGATCTCGGAAGCAGCAGCTTGCGAGCTGCCGTAGAGCTCCTCTGCTGCTGCTGGAGAGCTGCTGCTGTGCAACTCCCACAGCTGGTCATCAGATGCAGCCACAAGGTTTTGAAGCTCCGGAGTCGAAGCGTGGGTGAGAGAGAAGAAAGGCTGCCGCTGCTGTTGCTGCTGATCGAAAGAGATCGTCGTGTCGACACCGCGAGACGAAGTGGAGATGAAGGCCTGGTACGCCTGCCACAACCCCGCATCGTCCATGATGATCTTGTTCGAGAACTCTCGCAAACACTGTAAGCTGCAACCTTCAAAGCTCCTTACAGAAACCAGCAGCAATCCAATGCACACCCTCCCTCCGGCAAACTCTGCCAGAAACCCATGAATTACAATGTGGACGCAACGGGCTCGATCTCTGGAGCACGGAATGCAGCAAAGTGAGAAGGCCTCTCAAGTCCTCGAGATGATGATGATGATGATGATGTCGTCCGGCTGCAGCAGAGTCCCATTATCCAAGCTACAACAACTTCTTCAATGCAAATTACTTGCCAAAAAAAATATCGATCTAGAATGAAAACTCATGATCACGAGGATCATGGCTGAAGAAGTTCATGGCTCTAAGAGAAGAAGTTTGTTGTGCTTGATCATGGATCACTCCTCTTGTACTTTGTTGAAAATTTTGTTTTCTTTGTTAAGAAGAAAAAAGGAAAAACAAGAAAGAAACAAGAAACAAGAAGAAGAGGAACACAATTAGTCTTCTGCAACAACAGAAGAAGAGGAGGAAGAAGAAGAAGATCGCGAGCAGCAAAGACGAACGCACGCGAGCGAGCAGCGAAGACGATGAGCAGCGAAGGGGAAGAGAGGGGAGCGCACCGTCCTTGAGCTTTTTGTTGCCTGGTGGTGGGGCCTAATTCTGGCGGGAGCTTCGAACTTAGAGGAGATTCTAGCGCATTTCGACACATTCAACCCTGCTCCCCCTAAGTAAGGAGCCGGGTTTCTGGGGGTCCCGCCATTTTAGTAGCCCCGACGGAGGGGACTCGGGAGCGGTCCTTTTCGATTATGAGGAGAAAATGTTGATCCTGTCAACTCAGCTTTTTTTTCTTTCCCACACAAAATGCAAAAAAACCATGAAAAAAGAGAAGGGAATATTCTGTCGCATATTCCCCTTTTTCGGAAGGAAAAACTTGTCAAATTTCGAAAAAGAAAAAAAGATAATTTTTTTTTGGTTGCATTTCCACTGGGATTATTTTAGAGGCAAGGGGGATTAACATTTTTTCTTACAAGCTTTTGTTTTACATTTTCAACAAGTTCTGCAAACTTGGTGCCATTTAATGCTAAATTCCTATAACATTGGGATGCTTGTATATGAGTAACAACATGATACATCTTAAGAAAAAACTTCACCAAAATGAGAAAAACAAAATTTAAAGGAATATTCTGTTGCAAGCTTCTTATTTTTGGTGAAAAAAATCCTTCCCCAAATTAATTTAAAACTTAGATGTGGAAAAAATATTTAGAATCACATAAATAAATTAGAGAATCATTAAAAATGAAGTATAAAATCATAATAAAAATGAATTATAAAATGATATTAAAAATGAATTATAAAATGATATTAAAAATGAATTATAAAATGATATTAAAAATGGATGTATTTGTATTATGATGATGTTAGGTTAAAAAGTTTGGAGCTGAGTTTTGCTGGGATGTTTTTAGGCGGAGATATTGGGATCAGTATTTTCTTTTCCCAGGAAAAAAAATTCATTTTTCAAAAGTAAAAGTGAGATTTTTTTAAATTTTTAGAGAAGATATAACTAAATTTTCTAAATTTCGCCAAAAATTTTATATCACCAATTTATTTTTTTTAAAAACCCTAATTAGGATCTTGACTGGGTAAGCCATAATAGCTTGACCAATGATGATTTTGTGTCTTTCCTTTTACCGCTGCAAATAATAGACCCTAAGTTCATTGCCAACATGGAAGAGGACTCAGAAGAAAGTACAAACAAGGACCCCACATAACAATTATAAAAGGGGAAAGGCAAGGGGCGTTTTGGGTTTGGGACTGGTTTGAACCTATCATGTGAGGTTAGTCTGGAGTAAGTTATGAAAGGGGATTAGGTGCCCCGACATAAGGACTTCTAACTAGATGGGTCCAAAGTGAGGGAGCACACAACAAAACGGAGGCAATGACTTCCATCCGTAGTTGATGGTAAGTCATCCATAGTTGATGGTAAAATTGACCAGCACCCACCAAGTGCACCATGAAGGATGAATGGTAAGTGGGAAGTGGTCAGGAAATAGTTTTCTGCTGGGTTCGAATTCCATAGCTAACCACCATGGTTAGCTCAGTTGCTTTTGTTTTTTTAACCTACCTACTAACAACCCACAAGCAGGTTAGCAGGTCGTTAGTAGGTAGGTAGTAAAATCAGCCCTTACCTATGTATAAACCATCTACTTGCCTAGTAGATACCTATTTTCCTAGCGACCTACCTATATTTGAGACCTATTTCCTACAGAATTGGTTACCAAAGTGAAACCAAATATTAACTAACTTGAGGTTCATCCACAACTGAGTAATAACAAGCATCATTTTTCTTCAAATGAAGTGATTTTGGGAGGTTTCAATCACCTGAAATTAGGAAAAAAATAGAAATTATTATTTTTTGATATAAATTGTCAGATTTTTACATTTGGTTTTCAGTGTGTAGCCATAAATATAACAGGTGGATTTTAAATTTTACTTCATCTTTGGTTTGTAGCCAGATTTGGCTAAATCTTCCTTGAGATGGTCACCCTTGTTTCAACATCTTCCTATTCATGATTGTCTTAGGCTATATTAAAGATTTCCTAAATAAAACTTTGGGACTCCCGGGTATGAGGGTGAAGGTTCAATACCCTCACCTACCCTAAACCCTCCACCTCCTCTGTCTCATCATCCACCTTTATTTAGGTTTTTTATAACCTTGGCCTCATGCTTTACAATGGGTAAAGCACACATGTGGGGCCAGAGTGAACCATCACCCACCAGCAAACCATCCACCAGATGCTCATTATAACTCAGTTGTGGATGAACCTTAACTGAGTTAATATTTGGTTTAACCTTTGTAACCAATTCTGTTGGAAATAGGCCTCATATATAGATAGGTAGATAGGTAGGTAGGAAAATAGGTAACTACTAGGTAAGTAGATGGTTTATACATAGACAAGGGCCGTTTTTACTACCTACCTGCTAACAACCCACTCGTGAGTTGTTAGTAGCTAGGTGGAAAGAAAAGCAACTGAGCTAACCACGATGGTTAGCTAGGGAACTGGAACCCAACGGAAAACTGTTTCCTGCCCACTTACCATTCATCCTTCATGGTGCGCTGGTGGGTGCTGTTTCGCTGTGGCCCACATTTGGGGGTGGGGATATCCCCAAAACTCGTGGGGCCAACATTGGCTAATTTCGTAGGCCCCTTATTTTGAGTATGCTCCCACGCTGGGGTCTTTAGTCTTCTTTCCCGTGCACTAAAGGACTTGTAAGTTTTTCTTTAGGGTTGTTGTGGCTACTAAGTACGGCCCTAAATGATTCACTGAGAGATGATAAAATATGAAAGCAAGTTGTGAAGGGTTTTGACTAGTGTTGTGTGGGTATTTGAATTTATAGAGAACCATCAGTTCTGGTTTTATTTTTTTTAATATTTCGAAATAAAAAACCACCGATTTAATCCTAAGAATTACCCTAACAATTGCCATTCGTCTCTTCTTATTTATAATAAGTGTTCTTTAGTATTTTTATTTTATTTTTAACTGGGTAAAGAACCTACCCACCTAGTCGGTAGCATCCAAAGAATTGACAAAACCTTTATAAATCAGGTATTTTATATTCAAAATTTAAGAACCTACCTTGACGATTGGGATTTCATCCTAGTAGGCTATCAATCCTAAAACCCTAAACCTGTTTAGGGTTAAAAACAGGAGAATAATAAAATCGTAATAAAACCATAAACCTACCTTACCTAGGCAATATAACTAATGACTCTAAGGTGGATATTTGAGAATTGATATTTATGCAGAATAGATGGTTTTTAATTTTAAAAAACCAAATAAATTAGTAATCCAGGGCATCATTTTGACAATGAAATTGATAACTGATAGTCTTATTTCTTTTTTTTGAAATTTTTGAAATTGATATCTGTGTGGTCCAAAAAAACTGCTCAAAACATTTTTGGATAAAATAATAATAATAATAATAACCGATCAACATTGGTTGGGACTTTTAGACCTACATTTTTTTTTTCAGTTCTTCTTTGTCTGGCCTAGCTTGGAGCAAACATGTATGTAGACAAACCGACCATCCATCCTCCATGGGAAACCCAAGGAGGAAAACAAAAGCAAGAAACAAGGTGAACCCTCCACAAAGCAAGTGGCTCGCCATAAGAGATTGTAAAAAGATCACAACCAAGTCAAGAAAAGGGCATCAACTAAGCGGAGCTGAAATTGGACAATGAAGCAAAGCACATCAACACAAAAGACACAAGACCCTCAACCAGTAAATAACACAATAGAGTTATATCTGTAGAGTACTCTAAACTCAGGATTCAAACCCTGGGTTTCGACAAAACACAAGACCAATAAGGATCGGTTAGTAGGTAGTAAAAGGAGCCCTTGCCTGTGTATGTGTCATCTACGGACCTAGTAGTCACCTGTTTTTCCTACCTATCTACCTAGTAATACTGAAGACTTACTTCTGGCAAAATGGGGTTCCCAATGTGAAACCATATATTATTAACTCAGTTGAGGTTCATCCACAACTGTGTCAAAACAAGCATCCAATGGATGGTGTGCTAGTACATAGTTAACCACCATGGTTAGTTATGTAAAATGAATACAATGAAAAAAGTGTTTCATGTTTCACATTATGATCCATCTTGCATGATATGCTAGTCAGTGTTGGTTTCTCTATGGGCTCACATAAGTTGATACTTGTTTCATGTATACCCATTTCCAGCCCAGACAGAGTGAACCAAATGCCACCAATACATTATGCATTGGAAGCCGCCTGACATGACCCAATTGTGAATGAATGAACCCCACCTATGTTGATGTCTGGTTACACCATGGTAACCAATCCCAGAAACAATAGGCCAGGTAGGTAGGCAGGATAATACCTTGTTAGTAGAGATGCATTGCACATAGATGCTTAGGACAATAGGCTAGGGGGTTGAGCTCGCCCTAAACCCTAAACTGAGCTAACCACCTTGGTTGGCTAGGGAACTTGTGTGATCTTGTGAAAATGTTTCCATTGCAACAGGTGTCAATGGGCTTGGGTGGATTAATAAGTACGAATCTTTTATGACTAAAATGTCTAGTTAGAAAACAATATCTCAGCAATATTGATTTAGGATATACTTGAAGGCTGTGAAAATGTATATATATCGGGATTTTTGTGGTGGTGAATTTTCGCCATTTTGCCAAAAATATTTTGGAAGATGAATACTCTGTCACAATTTTCCTTTTTTTAATTAAAAAATCATCAGAAAATGTATTTTAAAATTGACAAAAGTCGTCACAATTGCCTACAAAGGGTGTTTATGATTTTCTGCTTTCATATTTTGAATGTCATCAAAGTTGGCTAAATTTATTAATGGATGATCACCACTTGAGCAACATCACAAAATTGGGTAAATTTATTTTTTATAAAAACAATGAGTCTGCTTGTGACGGTGGGAATTTCTTAGTAATTAGAGTAACTAAATTTTTTGCCAGCCAATCAATGGTCTGGGTGTGTCTGGTTCTTTGGATTTCTAAAACTTTCAGTTCCAGTCATTTTTCACAATGAATTTAAAGCCAATCCAGTTTAAGACAAGATTTTAGTTTAACTTGTCCAAAATGTAGGGGTCAATTTTATTTTTTTTGAAAAATAAATTCATATTTATATACCTAGAGAACCTGAGCCTTTTTTAAATGGGCCTTTTAAAATTGGCTTCAGGTTTTAATTTAATGTAAAAAAAAACACTGATTCTCCAATCAGGTTCCAACGACAATTTCAAGGAAACTTGAAACCTTATAACCATGAGGGATGAATCTTAAGTGGTCAGGAAACAGTTTTCTGTTGGCTTCCAGTTCCCTAACTAACTATGGTGGTTAGCTCTGTTGCTTTTTTTTTTTTTGTTAAACCTAGCTACTAACAACCCACAAGCAGGCTAGCTGGTTGTTAGTTGGTAGGTAATAAAAACAGCCTTTTTCCTATGGATAAACCATCTACTTACCTAGTAGTTACCCATTTTCCTACCTATCTACCTATATGTTGAGACCTCTTTCCTACGGAATTAGTTACCAAGGTGAAACCAAATATGAACTGGGTTATGATTCATCCACAAGTGAGTAATGACAGGCATCCAATGGATGGTGTGCTAGTGGGTGCTGGTTCACTGTGGCTGGTTATCCTAAACCCCTTTTGTATGTAACACTTAAAGCTTTTCTTTAAAATTCAGTTTTCAATTGCAATGAGGGAAGAAATCTGTATGACTATTTAAGCTATTATTTTAGCTTCTTTTTTAAGCTCAGCAACATGTATTGAAAACACCTTATGTGTTCTCTACCTACCCAGCAAAGTAATTCAATATATTTACATGCCTCCGTGCCTTGGAATCCAACAAAATAACTCAAGCTCTAAAACCCTCACATGGGTTCTCAGATTCAGTAGTTGGAAAAACCAACCCTTTTTTGTAATGGGTGAATATTGGGATATTCTTGGGTCAGGTATTTTTTAAATTAATATTCCTTATTCATAATATGCAGATTTTGTCAAATATAATACTCGAAAAAATTGAAAAATAGGGGGCTATTATTTTGAAATGAAAATTGATACTAAGCAGGTCAATTAAAATTTCAATTTTCAATTATTTGGTAGCTTGTGTGACATAATGTTTTTTCCAATACCATACCCAGTCAGGTATTGAAATAAATAAATATCCAACTAACACTGGTCCATACTCAGTTTCACATTATTTAAAACCTCTATTACTTCACCTTAAACCCTAAACCCTAGTTCGCACTAAGTAGAGGAGGCCAGTGGAGATGATCTCATAAGAGCAGTGATTAGTGCAATTTGGCCATGCTTCTTCTTGGGAAATAAGGCGAGCATCCTGGTATTATTATTATTATTATTAGTGAAACAAATTATTAGATTTTTATTTTTATTATTATTCATAAAAACATTGTCCAGCAAACAAGAAACTAGCAGAAAGGCTAATTCTAACTTACTGTCCCCTAATACAAAGCCACTAAGCCCTGTTTTAAAGCCAATGGTGCGGTCCCATCTCAACAAAATATGAATTTTGATCAAAACTTGTCTCCTTGAAAACATTTCTTTTGCATTTTGTTTGTGGACAGAATGCACCCAACTGCTCTAAACTATGTGGTGTCCTTGAAACCAGGGTGTTTTTTTTTTTTTTTTCCTCAAATTTGTGATTTTGCTAAAGTGATCATCAGATTCATAAGGGTATTTAATCAATTTTGGTAATTTTCAAAATATTAAGTAAGAAATTCTTAAACA
>Ga0116227_10002975_pt1 | contig 38041 bp, 36 predicted proteins | sample S1TSphgellanicum_FD_89693 | JGI IMG/M metagenome (GOLD analysis project Ga0116227, IMG submission 89693) | Host-associated microbial communities from peat moss isolated from Minnesota, USA - S1T2_Fb - Sphagnum magellanicum MG | ecosystem: Host-associated > Plants > Peat moss > Unclassified...
GATTTTAGTTTGGGGTGGAGTGGGGTGTGTTTTATGAGTGTGCGTGGGGGGTGGGGGGGTGGGGGGGTCGAGGGGATGATCTCCAACTTTTTGTTTCATGGTGAACTTTTGTCATTTTGCAAAAAGAAGAAAGAAGGGGCAAACATGAACAAAATATTTTTAAAAATTTAATTCACCAAATTTTTTAAATAAAATAAAATTGTTAAATTTCTACCAAAAGCTCCAATAGGTAGCCACAGTATTGATCAATTTTTAAAAAAACATGTATCATAATTTTTTTATAACTAGATTAAATTCGTTAATATTTTTTGGTTAATGATATGATCTTAACTAATATGGCAACATCACAAAATTGAAAAAAAAAAACACTAATGTTTTTTTTTTGTTTTTGGAAAACGGAAATATATTTTTTGAATATTGCATTTTCTTAAATGTAAAGATCAATTGGTTGTTGTAAAAGTGAATTTAAAGTGTTTTATTTGGGGTGCTAGGTATTTTTTATTGACCCATCATCCAATAAAAACATTCACACTATAGACTTTTCTTTTTTCTAATTAAATATTTTCAATTTTTTACATAAGAAAATGGTGTGCTCCAAGTACAAAAGGAACAAAAGGAAATTTCTTATGATGAATAGTCAAAAAATGTATATTCATGGCCAATAAGGAATGACATCACTATATCAATTGCATACTCATTAGCATAAGATTGCTCATTTTTTGCCATTCTTTTAACCATTATTATATGTTAGGAAGGTGGTTATATATTTACACACATGTTTCATGGACTAAGGATAGGTAATTTGTTACATACCTTTTTTTTTTTATGTTCTTTCTATCTAAGCAAGCGATTAACAAAACCTTTCCAAGTTCATGTGGGAAACTAATAAACTCAAAGGACTAGGTTTTGTCCTTTCAACTCAAGCTAAAATTTATTTGTCAAGTCCTCCAATCTTCAACATACAATCTCCAAGTTTATTATGATTTTATCAAAACTAATCACCATACATCAAAATCCATTGCTTTTTGTTCATCATTTGAAACCCTAAACACCCTTTGTATACTACGTAGAAAGAAGTTAACAAACAACTTCCAAAAGCTGCATTTAAAATGTTCTTTTCATTTTAATCCTATGACTCACCATATGACTCATCAAGTATGTTCATTTAATTTCAAATTAAAAATTCTTAGTCAAATGAGTCACCACACAACCATATATATCCAACTTTTAGAACTTGAATTATCATTTGAACTAATTTTGCATAACTTCTAAAAGAGTGGGTCACTCCATAGTCTCATTATGTTTTGATTCTAAAATTCACCCTATGTTTATGTGTTCATCACACAATACCCCATCCTACAAATTACATATTTCCCTCAAGGTCCCAACCCTAAAGTACATACTTTATTTTTTTTTCATGTTTTAGTTACATTTCAACCATCCATGTTACAAATTTGTTTTCAAAGGTTTAGTCACTAGCTACCTATTGTCAACAAAAAATTTAGGGTTCTAACCTTTAATTGTTGCCTTTTATTATGGCTTGTAGTTATTGGTAGTCATGTGTTTCTTTTAGACCAAAAAAAACACCTCAAAATAGTGGCACTTGATGTGCAATGTGCACAAAGCAGTATTATTGTAACCGAACATGGGGTGATCGAACAATGGAGCTATGCTGATTCTAATCCTGATTTTTGCACCGTCATTTAGTTGGTGGCGCATTACATCTCATTACTGCAACAATGCATGGCGGCTGCTCTGGTTTGATCATGGAAGCTCACCACTTGAAAAAGACGGCACGGGATTATGGCAACGGAGGTGCTAGCCTTTATGGTTTAAGGCGGTGGGAATGCATGACGACGCCGGGGTTGGCATTCATGGAGGAGGAGAGCGGCAATTGAGGTCTGGTCCTGAGAGTTTGGCGGAGGCAAAACGTGCTAGTCAGTGGAGAAAATGTATAGTTGAGGAGTAGATTGGGGGGTTTTTTTTTGGAGGGAGCAAAGAGCAACAGAGGGAGGAAGTAGGAGACCTTTGGAGAATGCAGAGGAGCTTAGAAGATTGCTAGTTGCTGATTTCTTCTGCTGCGTTAGCGACTAGAGGATGGCTAGCTCCTGAGTCTGGTGAGAGTCAGTTCGTAAGTAAGGATCGATGTTGTAGACCGGTGAAGTTTGGGAAATGTATAGATAGTTAGATCGAGTGGTCTGCTTTTGGGGAGAGCTCATTCGTTGACAGAGTAGTTGTCAAACTACTGATCAACGTATTGGGAAAGAGGAAGCTTGTGTTGTCGAGGACTTTTGTGAAATCTGAACTATGAGTTTTGATCCTGGAGGTTCTGTGTAGGAGTCGTGTTTGCAGAGGTTCGGGCGAGTCTATTTTGCTCCAGTAATGAATCTCTCGTTTGGATCTAGATTAGTGATGTTGCTATGCTATTTCTTTGATGTGTGATTACTTGATGCTCGCTCTGTCAGAAGCAAGCACAACTTGAGGGGTCTGGTTGTTGTTTGGTCCCTTTCCTTTTTGGTGACATTATGACTATTAACTATTTGATGTTGAAGATGGTGTATTTGTTTGAAGCTTCAACTATCACTTTCACATGTTGAATCTTGAACTTAGGATACCAAATATGGTGGCTAGTGGTAATGGTGCAATGTTTAATGTAAAGGACCAAGGTTAAATCAACATGGATTGTGAATTTTGAAAATTGATAATGGAGTTCCAAAATACATAATTGGTGGAATGTTGTTAGAAATTTTCAACTTACTCCACATTATGTAAGAGTTCGATTGCATTCATGTGCAATGCACAAACATCAATTTATTCCATAATGTGGGAATGCCATTTCAAACAACTATTGCATATTGTGAACATTACATGGTGTAATGTGCATTTCCAATTGTAATTATATGATAGCAAGAAGATGCATGCAAACAATAGTTTGCATTTGTGAGCTTTGCATTTCACTTTTTGATTGTTTAGGTGTTGGGTATTCAAAATCAAAGTTGAAAGTTGTTGGGTTTTGGTTGTTTGTAATTTGCTAATGTTTGGGTGCTTAGAGGGTACTAAGGTTATTGGGGGTTTCAAGGGTGTTGGGTTTTGGGTGTTTTGGATGTTTAGAGTGGTGCCCACAATAGGGCTTTTGAAACTATCACTAAATTTCAAACTAAGATTGTTATTTTCCAACCATAGTGTTAACAACAATGTCGATATTCAAACTAAACCAAGTTGGTGGCATCCTATATCCACATTCATGTTTTTCCAAATTTTGGGACCATTGAAATGTTGATAATTTGGTGCAAACAAATTTATAAAAGCCATTTAAAATGTAACAAGTGTTATATGTTTCACATATTTGGGTTAAATGTGAAAATGGTTGATTTTTTTTCACAAATATGTTGTTAATATATTATGAAAACATGTGACATGATTTAGAATGAATCTAATGATGATAAAATATTGAAAAACATTCATTAAACACTATAAAAACATTTATTTCTAGGGAATTTTTTTAATGTGACATATTTTGGGGGATATTTTTTTAACATATATTCATATAATAGTATAATGTAACATTATTTTAGGTCACAAGGATTTTTAATGATTTAAAAAGTATTTCATGAATATTACAAAAGCAAATCCCCCATAATGGCAAGTGTGGCTTTTGTTGACTTGTTTCCACCCATTTGTCCAACCCAATTAGGGGCCAATTGATTTTAGTTTTGATAAAATTGGAATTCAAATGCTTTGTCTTTTAATTTGGCATAGATTGCAAATTTTGTTGTTGTGTAACTTCCATTGAAAAAATCTAAAAGAATTATGACACAAGTCCAAAGTGGAAAGACTTTTGGTGGCATAATTCATTTGGGCGAAGTTGAAATTGGTTGATTCAAGATCTCAATCTTTGTGAATTGCATTGTTTGCAAAGCCATCACCAATGTGCCCAATTGAGACAACTTGGATAAGCACACAATAAAACAATGAATGAAACATGATATCTCTAGCAAATGCTTGTAAAAGAATCGAGTTTACTACAAAAGAATAATAAACATGCCTATAATTTTGTGTTGTTCATTTCTCAATGATTTCAATTTACTTTGCAACACATGGGTAACACCATGGTTGGCAATAATTGACTCAAGAATGTGCATTTTGTTACACTCTTTCAAATTTTGCAAAATCGATAGCCCATGGGTGAATATGAGGCTTTGAAACTTATGTTTGAATACCTAATGTGAAAAACATGCCCAAAAAATCATAATAATGGTGCTTTTAGGTGGGAAATTGGTAAACAACTTCACCTTTAGACTTTAAAGGCCTTGAAAGCAATAGAAATAAAAATCCAATATTACCCAATCATATACAACAAGATGATTTAAAAAAAAAACCAACCAATGGTTGTTCATCCACATTTACATAGAGGATAATTAAGTTTTCACTTTGTTATTGTTGTCACTCATTAAAGTGGTGGATGGGTTTGGCACTGACAATTTAACAAAGTGTATAATGTAATTGTTATTGTAAGAAAGAGGTTTGGATTGAGATGATATAACAACAAAGTTGATTATTGTTGGTGCAAATGGTGTGAGTGCTTTTCAAGGTTTGAAATATGATGTTGTGATCCAAATTCATGAATCCTAGGCTCAATATTTGAGATCATGTGCATTGTGTCTTTCATTTTGGTAATCTTGCAATATAGACCTTGTCTACTTTTCCTTTGGTGCATCAATTGCAAGAATTGTTCTAAGATTTTCTATCAATATTTCTATAAGTGTCCAAGAAAGAATTTGGAACTTATAAAATTCTAGCTAACATCATAGAACTAAAGGTCTTAAGTCTTGAAAAACATGAAAACAAAATGGACTTGCATACTCAACCTAATGAAGAAGGTCATGATAGAATGTTAGACTTTCTTGGTGAAGATGAGCTTTGACATGGCCACAAATTCTCAAATTGTTAACAAATTTTAACCTCTTGGCTAATCTTGATATTTTGCTAGATCCTTTTTATGTATTCCTCTTCTATTGGAAATGTTATACATGTTGATTAAATTTTCACAAGCAAAAGATATCTTTGTGTGTGATTTCATGGATGTGGTCAAAATTTGTCAAGCACAATTGCTTGTTTCGTATGTTGTTTTGACCTCAAAATTGTGGGCTAGATACATTCCATGAGTATCATTCATTGTTGGATTGTGCTCATGATAAAACAATATGTTTGATTGGACTATGAAATCAAGTAGTCAATTATGTCACAAATACAACTACAAACATAATCATATACATAATCATAAATTCATGAATTTGCATAAAGATGATGAATCAAAACTACGAATATTTGTGAATAAATTTTTAATCTATTTGACATGATCCTTTGAGATAAGGAACCAAGATCAAAATTTGAAGCAACCTGACTTTGTAAAGTTGAATCCACATTGCACAAGACTTGTGCAACTTTGATGGATTCTTATTGTGAGTTCTCATCCATTAAGGACATTAAATCCCAAGGTCAACTCTCTAGTCACACATTTATAATTGGTGGTAAGATTTGGAATCTAGAACATAATGAATCCATTTTTGTGTTTGTGCACAAGACTTGAACCAATCAAATTGCACGTTGTGCAAAATGAATTGTGTGACATAATGTGCTTGTCTATACCATTTTTGATTACATGCATATCACTTTAGTTAAAGATTTTTCTTCCCAACCATGATTATGTAACACGATGGTGAGAGCTTTAAAAAACATATAACTATCAACCACTACAGACTTTCCATGCAACTGTAATACACTTTCCCGAAAAATGTTGCCCTTAACAACAATGCTCTAGTAAAACATATGATGAACATAATTAAAAATAAAAAAAGTCTAGACATCCAATGAAATGAGCTAGCCCAATTTATGGAATGGCTAATGGAATTAGTTCCATTTCTTGCATTCTGGATGGCTAGAATGGCACAAAAGCAAGCAGTGCCCATAATGAAGATATGGCAAAAAAAAGAGTTAGTCTTTTGGCTACATGACAAACTCAAAAATACCTGGACATCAGAACAAGAATATATGTAAGATACATTTGCTAGGGGAGAAACAAACACTGACTTCTAAGTTCTCATCAAGCTTCTGGCATGAAGAATGCTGTGAAAAACAGTAAAATTAGCCATAGAAGAAAATAGCACTGGAAGGACAAGAAGGAGCTTATTGTTTGTGTATTGATTGCTTGATTGGTCTTTTTGGGTGGTGTTGCAATGTGAGGTCATAGTCTGGGGTGGAAGGGGAGGTGAAGAGTCAGACAGGGGGTGCATGGGTGTCTTTTGCATAAGCTTCCCAAATAACTAGGCCTTTCACAAGATAGCTTGCATGGTGCTGATCAGCCTACAAGATTGAAAGCAGCACCATCACTTTGTGAGAACGTTTTGCAACAAAGTTTCTGTTTCAACTAACCAATTAGAAACAGTCCATACTTTTAAGGTTTCGTATTCGTTTCAGACTTAATCATTCATGCTGTATTCATAGTACTGCATTTTGACCAGTATCGCCTTTTACTCCTCTTCCCTATTTGTACTTCAATGTGAACCCATACCTTCACCAGTTTTCAACATAAATTTCACAGATGTCTCACCACACACTAAACCACCTAAAATAGGGTCTTTCTTCCGACAGAGCCCTGGTCAATGCCATTCATTGATCAGCACTGGTAGACAAACTGACTGAAGAAATCTGAACCCTGCATTCAAGCATGCAAGAAATGGAACTAATTCCATTAGCCATTCAGACACTAACAGTGTGTTGTTATGTTAATAAGCTGAATGTTGTTATGTTGCCTGCTCCAACTTTATAACTTTAGGCTTTCAGGGCTGTTTCTGTTAAGATCATGATCTTGATCCAATGTGCACTGGACAGTCAAAATAATTGCAAATTGTACAACTCCTGCCACATCCAACTGCATAAACACTGCTTCTTCATAACTGCCTACTTTAGGTTACAACCTGAGATCTATGTTAACACTAATATTAACATCAATTTGATTAACATAATGCACCTAACAAAATCTGGTTCATGCCCAAATTTTCTGGTTTGTGATGACAAACTGTTTTAGTTTAAATAAAGAATCTTCTGTTGGACTCAATTGCCAAAGACATTAGCTGTTTTAGCAGGACAAAATTCAATCAGCCTGCTTTAGAACCATTGTGTTGCTCTGTAATGACATTTCTTTCCTTCATATGCTTCTCCTTGAACTTGATAGCAGTGTACCAAACACCACCCACTGTGTTGAAAGTTACACCTAAAAGAATAAACACCGTCACTTTCACCCCTCCAAACACAAAGAATCCCATCACCTGCACACATTTCCAAGATGAATTTCCAAGCAATCAGATGAACAGAGCAGCTCAGCTGACACAGGCCCTTATCCACAGCCTACATCAGAAGTATGTCAATGCTCGCAAGATATGCCAAAGCTTTAAACAGCAATCTTCAAAGTTTTCTACTGAAAGTCACAGAAATCCTCAAAGGCAGCTTCATTGGAAATTATACCGTGCCAAGAACACTTCGAAGAGTGCCCACAATCGTGGTGGTAAGAGCTGAATTGCAAAGAGTGCAGAGAAACAAGCAGTAGTTTAACAGGGAACCCATCATTAGAGATGCTGCAAGAAGAGGAAGAAACATGAGGGATGTTTTGGACTCCAGTATAATTCTTTCTGCAGAGTTCCACACCTCTCCTGTTGCAAAAATTATCCCGATCAGCACTGGCAAGGAAAGTAGTCCATTGTAAAGCAGAAGCTCCATTGAATTAAAGCCTGCATACAATTGAGTACTCACAAGATCAAGAATAGTATTGTACAAGAACACTACTATCATGACTCTCCAATAGTTCACCTTGTGATATAACTGCCAGGCATCCCTAACCATGCTCCATAACAGCATGCAACTGTTATATCACTTTCTGCCAAACCAAAACAAGCACAACAAAAATGAGTGGGGTCATAACCTTGTGAGTGTCACTCACAAACAATCAGACCATCATTCCTCACTGAGTTCATCACCTCCTGATGGTGGGTTTAGACTTTAGACATTTATATATAATAATCTGCTCAGCATACAGCCCAAGCAATCAAACAAAAATCTGCATCCTGAGTTTCTGTCATGTTTCCAGAAGTAATGGGAATACTTAGTCATGCTGTTGGCTATCTCTCAAGAAACATAGCTAATAGAAAATGTCAAAAGTATCCTCATTCAAGCTGCAACAAGTGTCTGAAGGATAGAGAGGCCTACTTGTTGAGGGCTCCTGGATTCTCAACATATCCTTTTAAGCACAACACTGGTGACTACTTGGATGGCATTACTAACCATCCAAGATGGGATCAAATAGGAAGTATGGCTCAATCACATTGCTGTTGCTGGCAACAACAATTCATATAACTCACCCTTCTCACTTCCTGATCTTTCAACCAACAAAAGGTAGGTGCTTTGCAGAGCACAACTGATGAATGCCGCAGAGTAGCCACTCCACTCAAAGCTCAAGTCTCCAATGCCTGCCATAATACAACCTGTTGAAACACATAAAAAAGGATTCAGCTCCAAGTTATGGGAGCACAGATTTCAAATATAACCAAGGATTAGACATTGTTCAGAAGAAGAAAAAGAGCAAACCTGAAACAACAGTCATCACTGAGAGGGTAATCTCTTTGGATGGCAATGCACCACCCAAGATAAATTTTGCCACCAACACCATAACAGGGGTCAACCGCTTCAGTACATGATATACAGGAATACTTAAGGACTTCACTGCAGCCAAAGCAAATGCAACATTTGTGTTGTAGAAAAACACCACAGGGAGAAGTTCCTTGGCAGCTCGTAATTGGAATGGTTGCACATTTGCCAAGCCACAAGCCTTCATTGCATAAACCACCAAAATTGATGCTACCATTTGTAGTGTGAGGAAAGAATTTGGATAGGGCCATTGCATGAGCACAGCCTGTAACATTTTACACACAAAAGAACCTTGTCTCAGGCCATGGGAAAGTAATACATATTATTAGAATTGCTCTCAGATGTTCAAAGGGAAGAAAGTGGCATACCTTGTTGACAAAGCCCATAAGAAGGCCAACAACACCATATGCAGCAGCAGAAGCTGCACTCATGAGATGCTGGGAGTACAGAGATTTCAGGTGGTCAAATCTTCCTTCATTACTTTGATGCTGCTGCTCATCCACATCAACCAACCTCCTCCTTTCCACATCAGGTCCATCGCCTTCACCCAAGAACCACACAATGATCAGAAGTTGCAAATTTATTCCATTTCCTTTTCATTCAGCAGATTCCTATCCAAAGCTCAAAATTATGACAATCTCTAAATTGTCAAGCAAGATCTGACAGGGCATCTAGAAAACTGATGCAGCAAGTGTCAGCACAATCATTTGTCACATCATGATGCTTTTTTGGTGATTCGAAGTTCTAGTGCTGGTCGACAAAATGCAAAACATAGACTCCACAATATCTATACAAGGCCACATTACAGACAAAGTCCTCCACCAGATGGAAATGAATATTTCCAGAGAGTGGGAAAAAGAATACCTGCAGCCCATAATCTGCAACTATCTGCCCTACTATCAACCCTCTTTGCACTTGCAGCAGCTCTCCTCATTCTGTTCAAGGACCTACTACCATCACTTCTGTCTCAAGACCTGACCTACTAGATATTCTAGGCTTGCAAACATAATAATTGAAGCGCAGAACTAGTCTACCGTTACTAAGAGAACGAGGACAGAAGAAATACTCTTTCCGCTGCAGATCACAATAAAGCATTTTCTTTGTAGGATGAGCGGTTTCTTCATGGTATTGATCTTACTCAGACTCGAGAATTATAGAATCACAAGGCGTGATGTCAAATATGAAAGTAGAAACCTTACCGACATGCTGCGCAGAGCTCTGGGATCCTTTGGGAGAAGAGGATGGAAGCAGATCCATAGTGATCGGAATTGGGAGCTTTTTTGCTGCTTCCATCAATTGGAGGCATCTGAATGACTCCCGCAGAGAACTCCAGGAAGAAGTTGACGGCCACATGGATCTGTTTGACGCACGCTGTTGACTAAGGCATTGCGCCTGCCTAAAAGTCTTGACACAAAACCGGGAGCGCTCACAGACACTTCCCTCTCTTCTCACAAGACCAATTCTACGTCGCTACGCTCATCAAACAACTAAAAAATATGCCTCATACACTACCACCGGCTGCTCTCCACCTGCTACTTGTCGTGGTCTCTCTCCCTGATTTCTAAGCTTCAGTCTCTCCCGCATTCCAACGACAAAAAATGCACCAAAAAGGGCCAGAGTGCGCGCTCCTTCCTGAACACAACGCAATTTGATCAGGAAATCCGTCTTGTTCCGAGGCGATATTCAATGCCAGTACGCGAGACAAAAGATCACAGAGAGAGCAGAAGCAAGTCTTTCTCCTTCCCGGTGCATCAAAAGCAGCTGGCTGCAAGTCCAAGACGGATGCGAACAAAGCAATATGGCGCGCGCAAAGAGGCTGAAGACCACTCCATAGCTACCGAGCACCACAGTTCTCTCTCTCTCTCTCTCTCTCTCTCTCTCTCGGGTCGCGCCCACGAAGGAAAAAGCGCAGATCTGCCCGCGATCTTCCACAAAACCTGGCAGCCCGAAAATCCGGACTTTCTGCTCTGCCGCACCCGGCTGACGTCTGCCTGCCACTGTGCCTGCCCACGAACTGCGGCGCTCCGTTTAGCACTCTGCCGGAGTCTCTCACGAGTCTCACCGTTCACCTTCGTGCTCATCTGCCTATCCTTCAAAGCCATGGGAACAAAAGGATTTTGATGGGAACTTAATGGGAACAAAGGAATTTTTTGGGAACTTGATGAGAACAAAAGGAAGTATATGGGAACAATGGGAAGTTGATGATAACAAAAGGATTTTGATGGGTTACTGATGGGAACAAGAAGAATTTGATGGGAACTGTGTGAGAACTTGATGGGAATCCAATCCCCCATTCCTTCAAAAAGTAAGAAACATCCCTTGGGGGCATGTTGGCGCACCCAATTGGCTCTCCTCGCATGCTTTATACTAAAGGTTCTTTTTAGGGACAAGCTACGAGGATAGGTGCTGCCCACGTATGGAATTTTTTGAACAAATTGCGTAGGGCAGGGAGAGAAAATTAGATGGACCAGCTAAAAAGGTGGGCGGACGACGTGTGCATGCATGTGCACAGTCTATCTGCCTGCCTCCCTTTCTGCCAGTGGATCTCAAGGAGCAGCCATGCAGAACCCAGGGTCTTCACAATCATGTGCACTCCCCATCTCTCGCTCTCGCTTTCCTTTCTTCCTACAGCCCAGCCCGATACAAGTTTCATCCAACCGGTTGCAAAATTACAAACTAGAAATTGCGTTTTGTTGGATGATAAACTTGAATAGGACATCTCACAAATCCTTTCTCTCATCCTTGAAGGCATTCGTCAAGAAATAATAAATAGTCTGATCTTCACTGCAGTGTACCTACACAAATCATCATGCATCTGTCAACAGGTACAGCAGGGGGGCTCTGGCCGGATGCAACTCTTCTGTACTTGGGTTTCCAAGGGGGGATCATAGCAAAATGGCCCAAGCCAAAGTGTTGGGACAAACATCGCACTTGAAAAATAAAAAACAATCTGTGTGGGAAAAAAATGAATTTAGTACCTATTGGGATGGATGACCAACAAAACTTTAGCCATTTGATAAAGAAGACAATTCAACTAGTAAACAGAACCTCAATTATAATAATATTGGTATGGGTGACCAACCAAACAAGCATTTCAATCAAAGAAGTCTGCACTTAACACTTACTAGTCTAGTAGCCTTTGCTGGTGTCCCAAGTGTGAACTAGTTATCCAACTAAAATTTCCTTGTAAAACCATTTTCAATAATTTAATCGAATTTTCAATGATAAAATTACTTAAAGTTTAATATTTTCACACTTTAGGTCTAAAATTCTCCAAATCACTTTTGTTAAATCCTATTCATTGAGGGCTTTTCAACAACGTCCCAAGTGTCACCACATTCTCTTATCATTTTTAGTTTTGATTTAAATGAATTTTTGTTGAGGAAATTGTTCAATATTCAATAACTTCTCCATTGTAGGTCCAAACATCATGAAACTAACTCAATGCTCCTCTACTCATCAAGGGCTTTCCAAGAGCATGGCAAGAGGCAACATGGTTTGGGAGATCCCAATTTGACAAACAAAACAAACAAACAACCTTCCTTATGAGAAGGATATACAAACTATGTGAGCAAAAAGAAAGAGCATTGAGATGGATGACCACCAAAATTGGCTTTCCAATAAGGGTCAATCTAATTATTTATGTTCAATATTAAAGTTGAATTGTGAATGTACCCTTGTTTCTTTTTTTTTTGGGTTGTTAGGGGTAAGTCAGAGATTCTTTAGACATGCCCAACTTTGGCTCGCAAGACATGGAGGATTTTCAAAAGGTTTTTTTGGGGAGTTCAGAGTTCAGAGCAACATTTTGTAAGCTTTTCTTTGGACTTCCAAAACTTTTTTTGTCTCACTCCTTAACTTACTTTTGTTTTCGAGCATCTTCATGGTCCTTCCCTTCCTCTTTCTTTGTTTTTGAAACATGTGAGTCCAGGTACATGTTAGGTTGTTTCTTGATACATTTCATAACATGTTTAGTAGTGTGACTACAAATATGCTTGGTAGAAATTAAGAAATGGCTTCTCAAAATCAAAAGTTCATGCTTACATGAACCAAGTCTTTGTTCTTTGTTTGCACAAATGATTGCCATTTTATTGTCTCTTCATATGCCTAAGGTAGGACCCAAACACCAAACTTATTTCCAGTGTCCAGTTAAACTCCCCAGGGAACCAAAGGAGTCCTCTTCTTTATAGTGATTTCTTATGTACAACCATGTGTGTTCACGCTTAATGTCCACCTATTTTCAAGCCCAACCTTTTCAGTTTGCATAAATAGTACATAAATATATAAAATTTTATTTTAATATTTTATTTTTAACCCTTTGCTTGCATCTACATACAAATTATAGGCTACCCATTAAGACTTTCCTCACCTATTTTCTAAAGAAACCAGGGTAGGGAATAGTGATAAGTAGTTGAACAAGATACTTTCATTGTTCTATTCTTATTTTAGGGATGTAAAAGTCGGAGTCAACAGCCTTTCCCTTTGCCATCAGGAGTTCCTTTTGCAAAAAGGAACATTTCAGCCAACCAACCAACCAGCCCTGGACAGTTACCTTCTATTCCATGGTATTGTTCTTCATGTCTTGGAGAGATTCTAACAATACATGTGTCAAATTGCTAACGTGCAGCAAGGAGAGGCTCTTTTGTACTTTTCCACAACAAATTATTTTGAAATTTTAAAAGAAATCAAGCTTCAAGGTGGAAACTCGCCTGCATACATAGCCAAGGACAAGTATATCAAATGTTGTTTCTCATGATTGCACCTCATGGTCTCCCCCCCCCACCACCCAAATTTCTCTTGTGACTGAATGGAAATCTGCAATTTAATGTTTGAAGCATTTCCATTGCCCAAATCTTTGCCAGTGGAAAGGGGTACTTTGTCAATCTACACAATATATCATAGTGGGTCCACTAAAGGGGCCCCATCCTCCATCCCTCACAAATCTTGAGTTTTTTATGCCAACACCGAAGTGGTCACTTTTTATTGGTGGTATGGCGATAGTAAAAAAGAAAAACATTCAGTTTGGGGGGCTATGCTTTCATAAGTAAAGCTGCATCCAGCTTGGAACTGGAATCACCTAAGATGTTTTAAAAATAACCGGGAACTGTTGAAATGTGAAGAAGTAGACCAGAGGTTCCATCAAAAAAAATTAAAATCCTTGAATTGAAACCCAAGGTTCTTTCAAATTTCAAAAAAAAGTTGGAACCAGGATCCGAGGTTCTTGGGAAACTAAGAACTGCACAATACTGGAATGGACTGTGGCAAGATCCCAGAGCACCAGTAGAATGATTTGCACGGTCACACTTATATGAGTAAAATGAACCTTCCTTTGGAGTGGGTCTGGTGGTGTATGTGGTCTAATGAGGTAGTTACAGATGGGGCTTATTTTGGAAAGGTGCCAAATGTGCCATTTTCTTATTCAGATTGCATGCAAGTTTTCAACTGTTGATTCAGCAGCATTTCAAGCTCTCTCCACTATGGAAATTCTTTCATTTCTAACCCACATACTTCAGTTTAGGTCCTACCTATGGACCCCTGGGGGAATGAGAACTCATTCTGCCTCTTGAGGCACATTCCCAACCACTTTTGGTTGTCCAATGGCCTCAGTCTAGGGGCTCACCTAATGTACATTGTCTAGCCCTTACTACTTTGGGCTGTCCAATGGTCACTAAGACTAAAGACCTGGCAGATTTTTTTTTGTAGTGCAGTTGGAGGCCACATTGCAACACAATAAATCCTTGGGCTTCTTAAGTTTGTACCTATTGAGAGCGGGTTTTCCATAAGGTTTATTTGCCTTCGGTTATTTTGGTGGAAGGCATGATCGTAAAAGATCACTTCAGTTTCTACAGCAGGTTCATTTGATGCAAAGCATTATTAACAATGATGGCCTCAGCCTCCGCTTAGGTGATTTGGGTCTAATGCATTATTGTAAAGCACTTGGAAAAAATCTGTAGTGCATTTGGAGGGCACCTTATATTTATCAATTTCCCACTTAGAAAATGGCTGGGATCTTATGCCTATTCCTCAATAGTGGGAGGGTTCTTATACCTATAAGTGGGCATAATTTCCCTCCCACTCTTATGCCTAGTGATCCACATAGGTTTGGTTCATGATAAATTTTGCCTCTTCTTTATGATAGGTTAAGCCCATGGGTGGGGGAGATTCCCAAAATGTAGGGCTGGACTCGACTATTACCTCATCATAGGCCCCTTATTTTGAGAATGCCCCCAGCCTAGGGCTTTACCCTACACATAAATGATGGTAAATGATCACTTCAGTTTCTTCAACAGGTCCTTTGACCTTTTGATGCAAGGCATAATTCAAAACGATGGCCTCAATTTTCTATGCTACATATAACCTTAGAACAGCACATTCCTGATATTCAGACACGAGCCTAGCTCTCACCTCCCATGGCAAAAAGTGTCATCCAGGAAAGGGTTGGTCTGGTTTTTTTTCTTTTTTTTTTTTTAAAACGGGCTGGGCTGCCTGGCATAACATAAGCTTTGGTGGCTTGAGATTTTATTTTGTTGGGTGGGACTGCCTAGGGTGGTGGGTTTTTAGGTTATCTTCTTTTTCTTTTTTAAATTTTTTTATTATTATTTTGTTTATGAGCTTGAAGGTCAGCCTCGGGTAGGCGAGCTTCTCAATGGCAATTGTTGCCTTTTGACTTGTAGGCCTCTTCCCCTTCCTTGTTCGAGCATGGTTTTCCAAGCTGATAATCTATGTGGCCCTTCCTCATCCCTCAGGGTAGGAGTAAGGTTCAATGCAACATCCATTATTTTAGTTGCAGTACTTTGTTTTCATAACATGGCATGGCCCATCGTCAAAAGCATTGTCAAGCTTTTTAGGCTCGATTTTCATATAGCTCTCCCAATTCCTTTGTCACCTCTTTGTCCCCTTCTCCCTTGTGGTAGCTTTGGGTTGGATTTTGGCATTGAATCCCCTTCATGCCTTCTTTTTGAATCTTCCTTAACCTCATTTGTATGTGTGCATCTCTTTTGTTTTGTGTCAAGAGGTGTATGTTCTTTTTTGTCATCCTATTTGTCATCCTATGGACCGGTTTGTTTGAAACTTGTTTGATGTGACTACCTAACATCCATTCATGATGTTCCTTTATTGAAGTCTTGTCCTTCCCCCTTTGAAGTGGAGTGGTTGACATAGGGAAACTAAGTCATGCCTTCAACATTTTATTTTTGGGGATTGAGAGGAACTTCAAATAGAGCATGTTCTTTGGGCGTGTGCACTTGAAATGACTTTGTTTTAAAATCAAGTTCCATTGGCAACCCTATCCCCTTCAATTCTAACCATGTTGTGCCCCCTTTGCGTTGGTTAAAACAAAGCCTAGCCTTTTGGTGTGCTAGGGAGTTTGCACATGTTGTTAAGGCTTTCACCCTTCTTTCCCCGATTTTAACATCATTAAAGATTGTTTATGCATTGCAAGGCCTACATCCTTCAAATTTGGATTATCTTTGCTCAGACATTTTTTATGGATGGTCAATGCATTTGGCCAATGATGGGATGACATGTGTGGTGATTTAATAAGGTTTGGGATGAACTAATAATTAAATGACATGTGACATAACCTAGGCATATCTATGTATGTGGTGCCTCATCATAGGCAATCATTTAATTACCTAAACATGGTTTAAGTCTCAACTTAAGCTAGGCTTAAATTAAAGTTAGACCTAGGCACCTAAGTTAGGTCTAAACATAAGCAAACACCTAGTTCAAGCGAAGGCTAAACCTAAGCATTAGGTTAGGCCTAAACCTAAATCATGAATAAAGTCTTATTTCGTTTAATTTAACATTTAAGGTTGAGCCTTTTTTATTGATTCATCCCAAATGGCTATTATATTTTCATGTTTACTTTGATTCTTTATCATCTTAATGCACTTGTTTAATATATAGTTTGTATTATTTAAATGGAAGCTAAACAACATGGGACAAACATTTTTGAACATATGCATTATTTTTAACTTATATTTCAAAGTTTTGTTTAATTTTATTTCAATTTACTAAATATTATTGTTTAAATGCACAAAAATAATATTTACATCAATGATCATACATAACCACTCATTTTTGCAAATAAAATTACATGTATTTTAATGGTTGATGAATTTTTATCATAATTTTTAACAAATATTAAATTATCACACAAAAAGAAATGAATAAACATTAGAATTCAACAATTTAATCATTAATTATACATCATTACTTGATATGTCATAAATTAAATTTGATCTACATAAAAGTCAAATATTACATGTATGAAAATATACAAGATTAATTATTAATCTATATTCAAGATAATTTATTTAAAATTTATATGCATTACAAAAATTACATCACATAGAGCTATTCATTTATACACATAAATTTTACATGTAATTTAATGTTATTAAAATTTAGCATAAATATTAACATATATCATATGTATGAAAAAAATCACCTATTAATTGTTTAGTTGAATTGAAAAATAATTGTCACAAAGTTGCAAATGAAATTACATTTCATCCATCTTTTAATACATTTTATCATCCATACTTGTGTTGATGGTGTCACCAAAATAATAGAACTTTATTTAATTTTTAATTATGTGTTAATTAAAAAACCTTAAATGTTAAGAATATTCCAAGAATGACCTTTTAATCAAAACATGTTTTTCATTATTTACCAACATAATAGACATTTCAACTTGGAAATAATGTTGATGCCAAAAATATTAAGTGGAATATTCAACAAAATACCACCTAGTTGAAAATTGTTTTCAACTACATACTAATTTAATTGATGAATTGATTTAATTGGTAATTTCCATTATTTTATTTAAATTTTTAAAAAAATCTTGTTGCAACATAGTTGCAAATCATCTCTAGTTTTAAAATAATTTAGTTCAAAAAAGGGGGTTTTTTACAAGTGGCTTTAGTTCCTTTTCTTCATCCTTTTTATAAGAGGTTTTGGGTGAGGATGTTTGCCATGTTAATGCAATCCCGAGGTTGAGAAGTGTCTAGGTAACATTTGGGATCCTATTTTAGTGTTTCACCCAAAAGCTTTCCTATTTGCTTTGTTGTTTCCCCCCCCCCTTTTTTTTAGTGCTAGTTCACTATTTTTTATTCAATTTTGTTGGGAGTTTTTGAGAGGCTTCTAGGCCTAGGTTTTTTGGAATGCATTCAAATTTCCCTAGTCCATTGGTAGGTTTGTATCCCCATTTCTAATGGAAGGTTAAATCTCATTTTAATTAAGGGCTTTGATCCAATGGTCTATCTAGGGAATTGGGCTATAGTTCCCCTATCATAGCCTTTAGGTTCATGTTTGACTTTTGCTTGTTTTTATTGTAGATGATAGGAGCCAAAAGTTCAAGTTCAATATCCTTCCAAATTCATTTAAGGTTGGTGCATGAGCTTTTTCCTCTAATGGTGGTAGTGCGTGTACCCCATTCGAACAATTAATAGAAAGAAAAACATATTAACTTCAAGAGAATATTTTAGAATGATTGCATGATAATTATTTTTTAAACCCATTTCTTATTTGTCTTTTCATTATCATCAAATGCACTTGAAATCTCATGTGAGGCCAAGTGTAGTCACTAGCTATTTGCTCGCACAATGATCCTTTTATTTTGGTTGGCTTTAAATGTTTTTCCAATTACATTGCACACTTAGTTGGGCCTCCTCCATCCCTTAACCCTTGGTTTGTCACATTACATTTGTGGCTAACCTTTGGACCCTATGGGAATCCATTTTCATTGTTGTGCCCATGGTGAGGAAAGAATGGTTTCCCATGATGTTGTGTGGGATGATTTTTTATCTATCACAAGGGATGTGAGATTTCATGTTTATGTGGGCATATCCACATTCATCTATTGCTTGCTTTTCAATATTTATGTCAATGGGTTGACATTGTGGTTTTAGTGGATGGGATTTAGACATTAGTTATTGTCATCACTGTTGACTTCACTTAGACAAATTTGGTAACTTTATTTCCGAGGTTGACGTGATAATTGCGGCTTCAACTAAGAATGGCTCTTATTATGATCAATATGTAACATAATTGTTTTTCCTTCTCGCCATAGAAGTCTTTGGGTGTTTGCATCAACAAGTTGATGTTTTTTTTCGATGTGATAACATGGCATGAAAAACAAAAGGCACTTAAAGGCTTCCTTTTCCAGTTTTGTGTTCATTATACATGCAAAGGGTGTTGATGGCACAACAATGAGTGTAGGCAACCTATATTTCGAAGCTTGTTGTTATTGTAAGTGAGGGTTCTTCTAGTCTAAACATTCTTTAAGGTGTTTCTCCCTTTTCATTATCTAATATGTTTTTTACAACTAGGGGGTTTGGATATTTGATTTAAATTGTTCCCCTAATAGTCTGCCCTTTTTGGAAGATTCTTTGTTTGCCAAGACTTGGGTCTTTCCATCTTGTACCTTTTTTCCCCCTTTGTTGGTGCTTTGGTTTATTAATGTCAATTGGTAAGTTTTCATCATATGAATCACACTATGTCAATTTAGATCAATTCTATTAAATCATTTGTTTGGCATTATCAACACCAATGTTGGCCATTTATTGACTTTTAGACCTATCTAACAAATATCAATAAAATATATTTCCTTTTTTTCAAATAAGGATATGCATTCCAAAAAAATTTCAATTTACTACAACAACCAATTACACATTCATTTTTTGAAAAAAAAATTGCTAGTTATGAATATGTTGGTTTTCAAAACATGATGAATATGAACAAAAGATATGCATATCAAATTTCCAATTATGTTGCTTACAAAAAAAACTTATAAAAATGAATATTTTGTGCATCAAAAGACCTCAAAAACTATAAAAAAAGGTTTGATTGCCTTTATAACCTCCATGTAAGTAATTATATGTAGAAGGAAGATTTCAACCTCAAAGGGGTTAAAACCTTCAAGCCCATTAAATAAGAAAAAATCCTCATTTTGTAACTTGTCTTAACTAACTAAAACTATCATTTGGAACTATTTTGGAGACTTGCAAGCTTTCATGTTCATACTAAGTGTGATAAACATTTTCAAGGCCTTTAATAACAACTATTAACCCCTAGAATGATTCATCACACAAACCAATACAACAAAATTCAAAATAAAGGTGATTGTTTCAACAATAGCCAACATTGTGGCTTGAGGTATTTTTTTGTTGTGAAGCCACATAATTCTTCTTGCCTTAACAAATAATTATGGCATTTTTTAATTCAAGAGTTTTTTCAAACATAATGACCTTGCTAGTGAATTTAATTTCCATGAAAATTATTAATTTTTGATGTTGCATCCCACTTTCAAAACAAAAATGTTCACATTTTTGCCTCCCTTCCCAAACTTATTGGTCCAAGTAATGGTTATTTGTAAACCAACATGAGTTTCTTTCATGTTCACATTTTTTAACCTAACAAAATTTTTGTCATCATTTGTAACATATTAATAAGCCTTAGACATTGCATGCCAAAAACATGTACTTTCATAAATCTTGAGAATTTTCAAACCTTCATAATCAATGATGGAATGTAAAGCTGTGATTATGGGTGTCAAATTAGTGCCTTCATCATTTACAAATATAAGCACCTAAAGATCGGACTTGTACATCCCTGGACTACATAGTTGCCTCGTTTCGTTCAAACAACCCCAAAAAAATGCATGGGCACCCAAGTTTCATTCAAATAAATGATAACCAAAGCAAAAATCAACAACACCATGAAACATTTAGAAATCAAAATTATTAGAAACTATTATTGTAAATGGAAGAATTGACAAAACATGTTAATCCATTGTCTTCTTCCATGGCAAGCAACACTTCTTCAATAAGAAAAGATTGAGACTTGGAAATTGAACATGAGGGCATTGGCATAAAATAACCATTGAAACTAAATGTTTTTGCAAATGGAAAAAGGTTTATAACCCTTACAAATATAAATGACCAAATCCTCCAAACATATTTGTTGAACATCATCATTGTTTTGAGCGTTTGTCACACCAAAAAATGCAATTATTGCACAACCATTGGGCTTGTCCTTTTTTTCTTTGGTTGTCTAATATGAACAACAAGTTTTACCACCTTTTCCTTGAATTATTATTTCCTATAAACAAAGAACTTCAAATTTGTAGTTTGTAAATGAACATGCATGGGAATTATATCACTAACTTTGTTATATTTAATTAAACCATTATGAGCAGTAGATATTTACGTCAAAGCATCATCAAATGCTTGTTTAAATTTATAAAATATACATCACAACATCTGCAATTTCACCAAATCCACATGCAATTTGTAATTGATGGCAAAAAAATTCTAATAGATAAATAAACAATCATAAAATATCCAAGCTACAACTTGTGCTTTTACAATCACAAGTTGCAAAACATCAACATTCAACATGTTGGCCGATTGTAAATGCACATTTTCAACATTTAAAACTAATAAAAACCACATTTGAGTGGGGGCAATTGATGGAACATCTTCATCAACTCCCCCACATTATCAACAAACGACAATTGTCCTTTCCGACCATGGAACAAGAAAAATCTAAAAAAAATAAAAATCATTAGGACAAACATTTCAACAATTTTTCAAGCTCCCCAAAACAAAAAAAGACAAAGTGATAAAAAGTTTGCCAAGTTGTTACAAAACTCTATTGACTCACTAAGCAATAATGTTGCATAGAACTCCGTTAATTTGCTAGTAATGAAACCAAGTTGGGGCTACTCGATTTATTGCACAATAAAACAAAGTTTATGCCTTTTGATTCACCGAGTAACAAAATCAAGCCAATACCTTCCAATTCATTGAACAACAAACCCAAAATTGACAAACCCATAACCAATAGCCAATCTTTTTTGATTTGCCAAAAAATAGAACACAACCAAATTAGAACCCACTTGGTTTGTTGAGCAACAAAAACCAAACCAATACCTCCCAATTTGCCAAGCAACAAACCCGAAGTCAATAGTCAATATCTTTTAATTTGCCAAACAAAAAAACAAAAAACCAAGGTGGAGCTCTCTTGATTTGCCAAACAACAAAACCAACTCAATACCTCCCAATTTGCCAACAACAAACTTAGAGTCAACAAACCCAAAGTTGATAGTCAATATCTCTTATTTCGCTAAACAACAAAACACAAAACCAAAGCAAAACCCCCAAATTTGTCAACCAACAAAACCAAGCCAATATCTCCCAATTTGCCAAGCAATAAACCCAAAACTAACAATTGATCTTTCCTAATTTACCAAACAAGAGTACAAAAAACTGAAATGAAACCCTTTTGATTCATTGAGTAACAAAATCAAGTAGATACCTCACATACAACAAAGAAACAACTTGGATGCAAAGCACCACAAAAAAAAGAAAAAAAACCAAAACATTTATGGACTCAAAACCAACAACTTACCTAATTAGGAATGTAAAACACATTGCAAAAGTGGTAGATTTTTTGTGAAGCTTCAAGCAAAACAAAGAATGAGGCACCAAAACATGAAATGAAACACTTGATTCTTGTGAAACTCATAGCAAAAAAAGGACCCATTGTTGCAAAAAAACTCAAAAGCAAAAACATATGAAGTATGAAACTTCCAATATTACAAGTAGTTTAAAGCAAAGTTTTGAAATTGACTTTGAGACAAACAAAGTGCAAAGGTGCAAAGCGAAGTGCCAAAAGGAGATTACGATGGGTTCTCCCTAAATCTTAAGCGACCTAAACCCTAAATAAAATGCATATTCAACATTTTCAAAACACTAATGGACTGAATATGATTATATACAAGCATTGGACACATAAGGGCATCCAATGGTTGTGTGTAGAGCTGGATATCAGGAAGTTTTAAAAAATCCAGATATGGATGAATACATATCCAACTACTATCTGGATGCATAGCCGGATTTTTCTATATAACCAGCCAACACTGGTAGACACCAATTAGTTGACATCGTTCCGAGCTATGATCAGATAGGATTCCCCAAAGAAACAGTTTGGCATCTGATCAAAGTTTTCTGCCCTCATTCAATTTTGGGCATGTCCAATGTTCCACTAATTTTTTTGTGACGGGCTAATCAAAGTGGCTTCTTGCGAAAACCAAAAAGAAAAAAGTTTCAGCCTTGGAAAAGCAAGTTCTACAGGCTCAACACTTTGCACTCATCAGTCCACATGACCAAAAACAATTTACAACACAAAGAATACTTACATCCTCAGAATACACAAGAGTTGTTGATTATCAACGGTTGTTGACCCGTGACCCATCTCAGTTGGATGGCAGTGCACTTACGAGACATTGTAACACTTTGAGTACAATAAATCACCTGAAGCTTGCAAGCCTTCAGGAATGGAATCTACTCCGCACTTCCAGAGTGAAGTTTTATCGAATCACAAGCATAATATGCTTACCCAGAGCAAATGAAAAGGTTATCAAACAAGCCAAGCAGTACATAGCAAACCCTGTAAAGTGCATTCCAGCATCTATGTAAGCAATAAAATGATCTCTGGATGAACAAGGACATGTGGTTATAGTAGACCGCAGGGGTGAACAAAGTACCGATTAACTGGTAACATGCCTAACAACATGATACTTGGCGTGGGATTTCTTATCCCGATCATCAAGTACATGGATCTCCTTGTCTGTTAGAGCCATCTAAATCAGCACTTAAATCTTCAGGTTTTGTAGGCATTTTGGCCCGTGCATGACTTGCATCTTTTCCAGTGAAAACCACACATGAGCCACCAGACCTGTAGAATGACTCTCCATTTGGTACAATATAGATCTTTCCCCTGATTGTCACTAGGATTGGCAAGTTGGGGTCAGTTCCATCATACCGGTTCAGCTTGTTCTCATTGATGTTGTCAATATGGGCCATGGGATTTGAAGGTGACCATTGTAGTTTCAACAAAATGAAACATTTCAAGAATAACTGTGGTCATAATCTTGTGAGTGTCACCCAAAAAGTATCAGACCAGCCCTTACTTCCAACTGGCTTCATTAGCTCCCATCGGTGGGTGTTAACTGTAGATAACAACACAAAAATCTGCTCTAAACTTGACCAAAGAATTATACAAAAACCCGCAACCTGAGACAATCTGTTGCACATTTCTGTAAGCAACAGGAATGAATCAATTACAAGTGATGTTAACTAGTACTTAAGAGACATAGCTAATTAAAAAAGTTAATAGTATCCTCACCCAAGACTGTGAGAAGCTTGTGAGGGTAAGCTCCATTTCATTTTAGCTTTCAAGAGGATAGTGGTCGGGCTTCTTGCACCATATGCTTTCAAGAGTCACCACAGGTGACGATTTAGCTGAGGTACTTTGACTTTAGTCATTGTGGAACATATCTGCAAGATTGCAAACAAAACTCCACAAAAACACTATGAAGGCAGTTGTTGTGTCAGTTGCAGCAAGACTGAAATGAACATGACAAGTTTGGTTCAGTCATAAAACTTGGGATGGTGTAACAGAATTTACGATCGTGTAATTCAAGGTAAAGTTACATCATAAACATTAGTGTCAAATTTATCAATCAGTGTCAAGGAACACATTGCATGGCAATATTCTTGTGTCTATTTATTTGAGAAATATGCATATCAGGTACATGTAGTCCATATCAAACCTCATGTCTAAGAAGATTTTAAGGCATGTTTGGGTCTTTCTTGCTGAAGCAAATTTCATGAACAACTCCCTGAACTTCCCAGACATAAGCCAAACCAAGCTAAGTGCAAAATCAAACAACTATGCATGCACAAAGAATCCCTAACCTACTGTATGACAGGGACTAAATCTGATGTTGGCAGATAGTTGATCCTTAACATGCTCCACATGACTCTTCTGCAAGTTTGTCCAACAATTTTGTGCTAGACAAGCTTTGGGGCAAGGTGTCCACCAAGGTTCTAGCAAGTACTCAAGGATATAAGAGAGCATCCTTGGCACCTCTAGACTGGCACAAACCTTGGCAATATTGCTCGTAGTGCCTTCTTGCCTTTGTATGGTAGTTGATTGTGGTCTTGTCCACCTCTCCCCCTTGTATTTCAGTTCAATATGGATTGTGTAAACAGTAGACTGGCCTGGAGTCTATTTTACAAAGATGTGTGCACGCAAGTTGCAAGAAGTTACATGTGATCATGTTGCTTCATATGGACTGGAAAAGAGAAAAGAAGGTTCAATCATCCATCAAAAGTTGAAAGGACATAATGTAGCCTGCCTTGTTGTCCAATTGTTTCATAACTTTGAGATGCCACCTATAAAGATAGCAAATGTGTCAAAGAGAAGTGCAAAGAGAAACCAAGTGAATTCACAAGGAGATGCAAAATTTCCTTCATTTCTTTGTGTGCAAGTTAGTGTGGGGAACTATCTTAGTGGTTCAGAATGGATCTGTTCACGCATGATGAGGTTGATGGCTGGGTCAAGGCAGCATCAAAGCTGGAGGATTCTGCAACTGGCATGATATGTGTGCATTCAGCTTGATTTCATTCCACTTGCTGTAACAGGTAGTACTAATCAATTGTGCCTCCTAGGTCTCAGGCATTTTGCAGTTCCATTGCTTTTTGCTATTGAGATAATGTGGTTGAATAGAAGAAACAAATTGAGTGGCTACTGTACTGTTACTAATCCAATGCTTTTGTTCCACAGTGCTATTCATGGAATCACATGATTGAGGACTTCATCAAAAGCAAGTTCTATCCTTCTGGCCATTGAATTAGAAGTTCATATCTCTACATCTTTGCCGGTATCTTTCAAGTAGTGTGAGGGGGTGAGATCAAAAACAACTACACCAACATTGAAGTTTACACAAACTCATGACTCTTCCAAAATATCACTACTCCATAGTGGAAAAGGATAATGTTTTTACTGTCTGTTGTCACTTTGTCAATGTGAGAAACACACTTTGCAACCATCATCTAAATTCTTTGCATGAGGCATTTGAATGGCTGTCCTCCCATTGTTGAAGAGAACCCCCGAGTGCAATTTTTCAATTTACCAAGTGAATCTGAGATCAAACCTGCACAGACAGAATCCAAACCTGTGCTCATGCCAAATATCTCTTGCAAAGTTGAACTTGAATCCAGAAGTTGCATTCCTGCAAACAGTTACATATAAAAAGAATGACTGTGCAGACCTAGAAGCCTTCAGACAACCATCTTCATACATTGATTGTGACAGTCATGACAAGAAGATATGATCTCTGCACCCAACATTTAGGTACCAGGGCTCCATGTTGTTCCATAGAACCATTTTATTCATTCTGCAGAGTAGTTGTAACAAAGAAATGAAGTTGCAACATCTATAGTCAATCAATGGAATTCCACTGTACTTCTACCTGAAAGAGATTTCTAACTCAACAATCAAGGAAGGAGATTACATGCCATTTATCAGTGACAGGAAAGTTCAGAATGTCTTGTTGAAGGGTATTCTGTTTGAAGCCTTTGCACAAACAAGAAGAGCATTCTGTGCAAGCTTTAAAATTCTCAGGTTGGCCCTTCCATGTCTTCAATACTCTGTAAGAGAAGGACACATGCCATGGGTTGGGGCTCTGGTTCTCAATGCATTTGAGTTCACCGTTGCTTCCACCTCCAATTTGCCCCCAGATAGAAACTGTACATCCAGATTCATTCACAAATCACAAACCCTTCTCCCACATAGAATCATGCTTTCATGCAATCATGTTCTCCACAATTAGCTTATTCAAACTGGTGTATAATGGGGTAGAACAGATGCGACAAAGTTTCTCTTTTGTAGATAATAAACCCTTGACATTCACGGGTACCATAATAACTTACCATAATGCCTGGGACAGACGGTAGCACTGGTCTCTTCAACAATGTGAGATTATTTCTCTGCCACTTTCTCAGGTGTTGCTCTCTCAGTGCACTCTGCTCCAGGGGCAACCATGCTGGGCTTCAACAGAAGCCCCTCAAACAAGACATTGTTGTCTGTCAAGAAGAAGAAGAAGAAGAAAGAGATTTTTGACCAAACCTTCTGGGAAACCTCCAAAGTTCTGTCCATGCCATGGCTCCCATCAAGGAGAATCTGAGGTTCCAGAAGGGGTACCAGTCCGTGGTGGACAAGCTACTGAGACTACGGAGCTCAACAGAATACGACGCGAACAGAGAAAACTCGTACCCCGGTCTTCACAAGCTCCTCATCGGACCCATGAGCGTGCACGGAGAGGCCGGGTTCTGGAACTTAGCAGCTGCCGCAGAAGAGACTGCTTGACCACCTTCCCCTGCAAACTCCGATTTCCCAAGGCTCATGACGGGCTTGAATGCGACGCAAGAACAGAAACCCTAAAGTTGGAATACTAACAGAAAAACGCTACAAAAAACTGTACGCGTAGAAATCTGAGAGTTTCCCGGCTCCGTCTTCAAATCCTTGATTCTGAACAACAACAAGAGAGGGAAGAAGATGGACGTGGTCACGGAAGCAGCTCGCCCCTCTTCCTCGCCGCCCTTGGACCTTCCGGCACTCGAATCGTCAGTGGCAGGCTTCACCTGGTAAGTTGCTGCATTAATGTCGCTTGCTTGTCCATCTCCTGAGAGAGAGAGAGAGAGAGAAACCGCAGTAACGTGCAGTTTTTCTTTTTAACCGGAACCCGGGAATCGTGAGCTCCTTTAGAGGTTTTAGCTGTTTGGGATGAGAGAGCTCTGAGAGTCTGTTGCTGTCAAAGCTTGTAAAAGGTGAAGGAATTTTGTGTTCACAAAGCTTTGTCATACAACAAACCCTATAACAACAGACCCTCGAAATCAAGCTTTAGGGTAAATTGTGTTTACAGTTTGATGAAAGACGGTGATGCCAGATTGCTGAACCTTAATGTCAAGATGGTCAGTGAATGTATGTTACTTGTGGATTTGCAAGAAAGATTAGGGTCTATGAAGCAGGGGAAAATTCAGGTTAGGTGATGGAGGAGCTGATGGGGGGTTGGCCATGGAGGATGATGGGATGAGCACAGCAAACTGCAGGTGAAGTATGCGACAGAGGAGATAGCAACAGTGGTGATGACTGCCCTAGGTGTGGACGAGGAGGTAGCAAACTTTATTATTCGCTTATCGCATTCCTTGTTTCTCTTGCAGTTTTGCTTGTAGGTCCTAGAGCAGACAAGTTTGATGAGCAGTCAATTGTGATGCTGGACAAAGATTGTGAAATCATGTCTCATCAGAAAAGTTGGATGCTAAACAAAGATGGTGAAATTGTGTCTCATGAATACTGAGTGGAATGGAGTGAGGACTGGGGATGGCTGGGCTTGCAGTTGCAACCTGACAAGGTGCGGAGGGAGATGAAAGTGGAGGGCCAGCTGCTCTGCATGTAAGTTGTTCTTTCTGGTCTAAATGCACATTTGATCTTGTCAAACTGCATGTTGTCAGAGTGCAGAGATACATATTTTTGCAATTTCAAATGCATATTTTCTGTCTAATTATTTTCTATGATTGCACTGTCCTTCCATATTCTCCTTCATCTTTATGTAGAATGAATCAAGGGATGATGACTTTGTACAAGAGATCCAGAAGTAGTAGGAGTGCCAGAAGTGCTTGTGATCACCATGGTAGAAACTAAGTTGTTAGATTGATGCACATGGCAGAACTCTGACAGGAGTTGAGGCCAGGTTTTTGAGAGCATCATTCAATGCCTTTATGGATGTGATGGTTCTGGCTACACGGACAATTGAGGAGTTTGGTCCTCCAAAAGCTACAAAATAGCAAATCTTGTAGGCAATGGTAACAGGTGGGAGTGTGCTAGTAGCCATCAAAACCTTTTGCCAAATGGCATATTGCAAGTGGACATGTTAGGGTGGGCTAGCTGCCATACTTGCCCTCTTTGTGCGCCAAGGATTTGACAATGTGAGACAAATGCATTTGAATGTGGCATGGCCTCAAAAGTGGGCATGTTTCTTTAATGGAAATGTGTGCTGTACAAACTTAAATCAGCTAGATTGCTAGTCTGATGACTGTCTAAAGTCATTATATGAATTTGAATACCATTTTAGACAAGTGTATCATGTTTCTCTTTGGGCATAGACGACAAAGGAAACCTTGCAAACATCCAGGTTCTTGTTAAAAATAATTGCTGCTTATCAATTTGCATGATAAAGAAGACAAGTTTGCAGCAGGGTTTTACATTTTAAAGATAATGTACTCGCTTCCTTTTGCACAATTTGGTCAGTCCTTGGAAAAACACGAGAATGGAGCTAGCCTAGTATTGGCACCTAGATCTGACACACATAACCAGAAATAAATTGTATGAGGTAATGGGCAGTTGAAGGAAAGAACATCTGCCATCTCAGGTTCAGGCAGATGCACTGAATTGTGCGCATGTTGCAAACTAACAGGTACTTACCAATCTTTGATCTAAATTTACTGGTATGAAGTGATCTATAGATGCAGGACACTCCCTGCTCGTGCCGGGCTTTCAATGACTTAATACCATGTACATGCCTCTCAGAACAGAGTTGTTTACCTGAATTCAGTGGATTTTGTGCTTGCCATTGGTTTTGTCAAAGTCTCCTCCTGTTCCAGAGCGGAGCAATAGGTCTGCACAGGTGAAACTTTCAATCGAATTGTAGTCAGCATTACCCTTGCAAATTTCTTAGGGTTTTGAGCAGATTCTTGTATACTGACCTACACCTACTGTCAGGCACTGTTGAATTCAGTGTGGATTAATCACAGCTAGTCACTGCTATTCATGATGACAGTGGCGGTTTCTTACTTTATGAGTAACTCAAGTTGCCACCCCACTGATTCTTGGATCACATGGAACTGACAAAACTGTTCCCTTCAGAGCAATTTTTTGGGAGTTCTCTGTGCAATCTGATGGATAGTTCTTGAGGGCACGCAGTGGGAACAAAAGAAAGAAAGAGTTGGTAGTACTTAATAGTCTGGTTTCCATCTGGTGGCAAAGGCTGTTGAGATTATAAGCCACTTTTGCTATGTGTATTTTTTCCTGCAAGTACTAGTCGGTAGTTCAGTATACTGGAAAAAGGCAATGACTGACAAAATTCCTGCCAGAAAGAGCAAGAGCCTTGCAAGGTCAGTGTAAACATGTCGCGCAAGCTGCTGGACTTTCTGTCGCTCTGCTTGAAGATCTGCTTGCAGGACCTCTATGGCTCCAACCAGTCTCTCATATCTCTGTTCATAAGTAGACCCTTTGTCAATACTCAAATCTGGTTTTGTATGTGAAACTAGGAAGTGCTACATGGTCTTACCCCTGTTGCATTAACAGATTGAACCCATGAATACATCTCAACTGTGGTATATATGCTCTATTTTTCTTTGCTGTTGCTATAGCACATAAATTCCACTATTTTATCCCAATTCAGTTCAAATGTCCCCTATTTTGCAAAATTTTCCCACCTAACATAAGCTCTGTCACTCTTCCACATGCAAAGTTGTTTCGAGCACTCCATCTTTCCAATATCAATGAACCTTGTCTGACAGTCAATGTGAAGCTCTGGAGTAGGCAATCATAGACTGAACCACAAGGATCTCAGTGCATGTATGCAATTCATGCCTAATGCCAAAAAGGACGAGGAGAGTGATCTTCACCTCAGAATCTGTAATGGCATCTTCTGTTGGTTTCTCAGAAATGATCTCTGCGATAACAAACATTGACACACATGTAAATACTAGTTTTGGACCTGAAAGCTGCCGCATCAGAATCACTGCTGCAATGTATCTCAAAGATACTCACTGAATACCTGAAGTAGCATCAAAAAGGGTTTGGCATCTGTTCAAATTATAACAAGACTGCAAAATAGTGTAGACTGAGGAAGCATGTGAACAACGTACCAGAGCGAAGAGAGTAAAGGGACACAAGTATGCGCAGTGCAGAATTGCACGTCACCAATGCCTGCATCCTTGCCAGAAGCATTTTATGCTCCACTGCCTCCATTCTACACAAGACCTGTAGATGACTGCAATCAAAACAAAAGATGAAATTCTACTCTCCAATGGAATATCAGAGAATTCCCCCGAGAACATTCTCACAAGGAGGAGAAAGCTATCTGTGTTACAGTGCAGAAAAGGACTACAAATTCTTATGGAAGGGAAAGATGAGCATGGCGTTCTTGTTCTTCTTTCCTAGCTCTCTTACTAGAAGCTACTACACATTGCATCTCGGACGACTCCTCGAGATTCTTCCACGCATTGACAATCTGAAAATAATGTAATTAGTTCGTTGTAGACTCAAATTCAGCGATTCCACAGCTTTGGAAGGTTCCGAAATCAACCGTGTTGCAAGTGTGCAGTTTGTTTTGAAAAACATAAAAAAGCCACAAGACAACTCCGACACATACACAATCCAAATTACCGCACTGCATGAAACATCAACCAAGAAAATGAAGCATTTCTTACAAGATTCCGCAATTTATGAATTCAGATGTACAGTTCTGTCGCATTACAGATCATAAAAAAAAACAAATACACACACACACACACACACACACTCTCTCTCTCTCTCTCTCTCTCTCTACAACTTCTACAGAATGAAAAAAACATCAACAACTGAAAATAACACAGTACAGAAATCCGGCAACCAAAATTACACAATTCTTTTCCGCATTACGCCACTTACAGGAAGCAAGAAGACGACGCCAGAGGTCGAAAAAGCCCGACGCGCGCGACAGTCCCAGAGAGTAGAGTGATGACCTCGCTTGTGGGGGGCAGGCAGACGGGCGGGGCCTGCTCATCCGTAATGTCGGCGTCCTCATAGACAGAATTTTCCCACCTTCATCGTCATCAGAGGGATGAACGATTACGAAGTGCGAAACCCTAATTGCAAAACCCTAATTCTCATCTCTTGCCTGTAACGCAAGAAAGTTGTTGCTGTTTCCTCCTTTGCGTTTCGCTCAAGGAACAGTTGCTGCTCTTCAGTAATCCCCAGCGCCTTCTGCCTTCTTGAGGTACCATCCAAAACGGCCTTCTGCAGCTCTTTTTTGTTTTAATTAGGAGGCTATTGCTTGCTGTATGGTTCGCTTTTCTTTTTTTCGTTTTTTCCCTCTGTATTAAGCCGGGCTGGCTATTCGATTGCCTTTGTTTTGCTTGCTTGGTCGGATCGAGAGTGTTGGGATAATTTTCGGTTTCTTCTTCCCCGTGTTTTGTGGAAGATTCGCCTTTTTGTTGGGTGCAAGAACTTGAGTTGGGTACGTGGGACGTTCTTTTTGGGAGTTAGGGTTACATCTTCGTTGCTCTGTTCCGTCAGCTAGTTTCGCATGGTTTTTGTGTTTGGAACAGAGGGGAAAGGGTAATGGCGCGGTACGACAGAGCGATTACAGTTTTCTCCCCCGACGGGCATCTGTTCCAAGTTGAATACGCACTGGAGGCAGTCAGAAAGGGAAATGCAGCAGTGGGAGTTCGAGGCATTGATACCATAGTTCTCGGTGTTGAGAAGAAATCCACAGCCAAGCTTCAGGATGCACGGTCAGTTTCCCTCCCATCTGTCTTGCTCCTCATATCCTTAATTTCATGAAGAAAGCAACTCTCAATCTTCTCCTGGAACAAGCAGAAAAGCACAAAAGACCTGTGGGTTTTTGTCTTCGAATTTGTCTATGAGGCTTCAATGCTACAGCTTCAAACTGCATCTGGTCCTTGGCAGAATTTCCAAGAGTAAAAACAGAAGGCTTGACCCAGTAAACCTAGGGTTCATGAAAAGAAGCATTGACCACTTCAAACTTCAGTGGAAAATATATTGCAGGATTGAATTCTTATGGTTTTTACAATTTGGGGATATTTGTGCAGAACTGTGCGCAAGATACTTAAGCTAGATGACCATATATCACTAGCCTTTGCAGGCCTCACTGCTGATGCACGCGTGCTTGTAAACCGTGCACGAGTGGAGTGCCAGAGCCATCGCCTCACTGTTGAGGATCCTGTAACTGTTGAGTACATTACTCGGTTCATTGCTGGCTTACAGCAAAAGTATACCCAGAGTGGTGGAGTCCGCCCATTTGGAATCTCTACACTGATTGTTGGTTTTGACCCATACACTAAAGCACCTTCTCTGTATCAGACTGATCCCTCTGGTACATTCTCTGCCTGGAAAGCCAATGCCACAGGTCGGAACTCAAATTCTGTGCGCGAATTTTTAGAGAAGAATTACACAGACACATCTGGAATGGAAACTGTCAAGCTTGCTGTTCGAGCACTGTTGGAAGTAAGCTGATATCCACTTTCCTATCTACCTTAATCTTAATGTCTTGTTTATCATTTCTTTCCTTCTTGTAGTAGGGAAGGTATTCATAGGGTATTGCATTGCTTGGGAGCTGATTAAGTCAGTGGGCAGTCATGTTGGGGTTAGGTTACACAGGAGTGTAGCCTGCAGGAGCTGCTAATCCAAATTCTAGAGTTTCTTATGACACTAAGGAGTTTTGGGAAATGTGGGCAGGTGGTAGAGAGTGGTGGAAAGAACATTGAGATTGCAGTCCAGACTTTTGATGAAGGCTTGCGATTGCTGGAGGAGGCAGAAGTTGAAGAGATTGTTGCAGGAATTGAGGCTGAGAAAGCTGCAGCTGAAGCTGCAAAGAAGGGACCCCCACGAGATACATAAACCATCAACTTTGCCTCATACACAAAGATGGTCTCAATAGCCAAAATATACCAAAGGAAAGAATGAGATAATTAGAGCAGACTTTTGCACCCACTTTAGGGACTTCTGTAGACAGGCATTCTGTGCAGAATCTTGACATCAGACACAAGTCCTTTGAGACACAGCAGGCTGATTGATAAATGAGAGATCAGCTTAGAGGGAACAGCTGTGTATGGGTTATTTAGTCATATGCCAGCAGACAGTACCTGAATAATTGAATGCGGTTAGAACTCTCATGCATAGGGAACTGGAGAATTGGTGATTTATCAGCACTGTTGTGAAGGTAGAAGTATATATTCAATTTGCCCCTCTGAAAATTGGGTGCTTTTTCCTGCATTTCTTCTCTGCTCTGGAAGGTAAAGAGTAGATCTTGAAAAGTTGCTGACAGCTCTCCTTTCACAACTCTTCACTTTGCTCATACCATTAGACGAACTTTTGGCCAACTATCCATCTTCGCAGAGATATTTTGGTATCATAACATAGGTAAAGTAGTCATTGCCTTAAGGCAGAGGTAACAAAGTAATTGAAAGAGTAAAGAAGATAATTCTCCAGCAAGGGCTTCAAAGGATGTCTTCCATCATACCTTTGAGCATTAGTACACCTTGTACACAATGGCTTGCCCAGTCTACCATCATTGAATTAAACTCAGATACAGAACTAGTGCACCCCAGTAACATGATTAAGGTCGTGCAAATTTCAAATCTACCAGGTTATAGATCAGCCCCACAAACCATTGTAAAGTATCACAGATGCTGAGGCAAACTCCCTGATCCTCACTCTTGAGTGCAACCAAAGTAGCATACTTCACCATATCCACAAAGAGAATGGAGATAAAAGAGTGACAAGGAGAGAGAGCCCCATGATCTAGTACATTTCAAGCAATTTGCTCAGCTGCTGTGTGAAATATGATTTATGTAATCCTTCTCAAAACTAGGATTTATGCAGGTCTGCTGCAAAGAGTTCACAACACTACCACCTGGAGGGTTCTGTTAAGCTTGATCTTACTGGTAGTAAGACTTCTTTTGACCTTGCAAGACAGCATTGTGCAGCACTATGGTCCATCTTCTGGTTTAGCTCCTTGCCTTCCTTCACAGTGATTTGATCAATGTTTCAGCATCTGAAACATTGAACTCAGATGGTACTTTCTCAACATTTATTACTTTGATGTGTCCGTCCTCCACAAAAGCTGCATACCTACATTCCCAAACACTTATTGCGCATATCAACTTATTTTGCATTTCTACAACGTATTTTGAAAGCATTACAAGGTCAGTTACTGAGTCACTGCTACCATCTCCTACAAATGCACATTTAACAAAAGATTCCCTACAAAGGTGTGACACACTGCTAGAACCTTTCATGTCACAGGCCACCGTTGGCCATGTTGAGGAGACCTTGATATTTGTGCTACACTACAAACAAACTAAGATCCACGTTCTACAAGAGATGGTCTGGCAAATAACAGTAGTCACAAGCCATCTGTGAAGGCTACCTAGATTTGTTAATAAGGAGGTGAGGTCAACCCCAGGAAATTGTCTTCATAACTTCACCACCACAGATACATGGCATGATTGGATTGGCTAAACCTGCCTATACTCTCATGAACCTCCTATCAGCATATATGTCAAACAACATACAGCAATTAACACAGAGGGATCATTTGAGTGTTGGACCCTTCAGAGTGTAAACCTCAAGTACTATGTCGAGCTTGATATCCAATAAGAAATCATATTACTATGCTGTTAGCTCAAAACTCAGCATGACTTAGAATGCTCCCCTACCCCTCTCACAGACCTATACAAAGCAAGGAGGGTAAATGCACCTTTGGGAGCGTGGCCCAAGAAGAGCTCCTGTCAAGTCCAGGTCTAAACCAACCAACTTATGGAATTTTCCATCAAAGTCCCCATAAAATTTAATCTGCAACAAGGCATATTTCAAGTTATTTGTGACCATGAGAGAGCCCTGTTCTTTGTAGACCAACTCTTCACATTGCAATAAGTTCAGTTCATTCATTCCTGTGAAAAAAGACTCACATGGGCTTACAGAAACCTTGTCTTGTGCAGAACCATTAGTGACCCCCAATCAGCAACATCCAAGAGCACTAAATTGGTGCTCCAAAAAAACTAAGGTGAAACTGACTATCTTGCATGAAGACTGATTCCATAGGATATTACCTTGTCTTTTGCCCCTAGCTTCTCTGCCCAAGCATTGATAGTATAAGGATCATTGACAGACACACAAATGATATCCTCAGCACCTTTCCCCTTCAAGCTGTCGGCATGCTTCAGAAAGCTTGGCACATGAGCTTTAGAACACACCCCAGTGAAAGCACCCTGCACCCATTCCAATCCTAACATTTCAGCAACACTCATCTATTTCTCCAGAGACCCAATTCAAAGTTTTGCCTACAGATCCTCATCATTCCAATTAATCCCTTGCAGGTGACCGAAGCATGCCTCCACAGAGTCAACCTCTAGAGAAAAAGTAATGATGCAAGGAGAATAAACAAGCACTTCTATACAAGACAAACACAAACACTTGGGTGATAAGGCAGAGAGTACTTACAGGTAGTCCAAAAAGGACAATCTTCCTGCCCTGTAAGAGAAACAGGGCAATAAGATCAGAAACAATTGGTAAATCAGCAACAATAAGATGAGGGACAGACTTCTGAGAACCACAGGACAGAAAATTTCTCAACTCACTGGAAAGTCTATATGGGATTGTCACATATCAATCCTGGGATGGACTTACATGTGATCTTGACATCTGGACAAACTTTGAAGCAATTGAGTGCCACAATGGCCACAATGATACAGACTGATATCCATGTTAGCAACTTACTGTACAATGAAACTGGTAAAGACAAATTCTCAGAGAACCTTGAAACCATACATCTAGTGCAATTAGCACCTGATTGTTGACCTGCAGCTAAGAAAACCCCTTCCACTTGCTAAAGGATGCTAGTGTCCACATGAAAACAATCTCTTATCATCCCTGCTGCAGAAGGAACACTATTATTGAAGGGAAGCTATACACAACCACCTAGAAGCCGCTTCACTGACTCAGGCATTCTCAACAAATAGTGCAACTTGATCTAGCAAAAATCTCTACCCTAGAGACAGCTCTTTATTGCATTTCCTTGTGGATGACGCCTCTGGACTACTGTAAGTATCAGATTCAGCTGCATTTTGAAGATACTTTGAACTGCACTTTCAGGCTAAACAACACTTCTGACACTTCTCGTATCAAAGGTGCCCTAAAATGGAACCTAATGACTCAGAGTGCACAATTGATCGTGTTCAAGGTCGATGAAATTCCGATCTGAAATTATATGCTGTCGATTCGTGTTTGTACAAAGCAAAAGCTTCCCCTAACAACCAAGCATCCGTTCCAAATCGCACTTTGCAATAACACTTCCAGAAGAAAGAGTAATAAGAATACAGGCTGCAGGATATCTCCGACAAAGATTCCAGTGCTAATTTACTGCTGCGTGGCTACTGGCACTTCCCTAATTTCTTCACCGTATCAAATGGAAACCAGATCTGCGAAGTCAAGAGACCCAAAAAAATAAAAGAAAAAAAGCCGGGAACATTCCAACATAAACGACACTTACCTTGAAAATGTCAGCGAGAGGAGTTGTGGAGAACTTGGAACTAACACCCTCATCCCAGGTACGTGCCTCCTGAAGCGTTATCCCAGACTCAAAATCAATATTCTTGGCAACAGAAAAGTTCCTAGAAGAAGACAAGAAGAAGGCAGGCAAGAACGGGGAGGATGCTGATGATGCTCTGTGCAGGAGCATGTAGCTCTTCCCTTTCACCATTCCAGCTGCCATATTTCCCGCCTACAAAACTCCCTCAAGCTCTTGTAGCAATAGTATCACCGCAACCAGAAATGGATCACACAAGCCCTTTGTTACTGCACAAAACTCACTCGCACAAATGCATGCCATACAACAACTCCGAAGCCAATCTTTGCTTTACGTGCCAGAGCCCCACTTTTCACAAATTTTCCTTTTTTTTTTTTTTGGGCCCTAAAAACCACCTTGAGCCTGAATTGCTGGGCCTGCTTTGTTACATTGAATGTGACCGCCCCTCCACGTCGAAAGGCCACTATAGGTACCTAGTAGTGTAGGTAGGTAGGTTGTAATTTTGTATAGGAGAAGGGCCTTGCCTTTAGGGCATTATGTGGTACGTTGGGGCCCCAAGAAGACCGGACCGTTACCAGAAAGAGGAGTCTGCCCAAGGTAAAACCAAGGCCGAGTCCTTAATCAATGGTTAGGTCCCATCCACCCCCCCCCTTTCTGAGAGCCTTAAAGTGCGCATTAAAAACTTGCAAGGAACCTTGTGAAGTGTAAGAAGCTTGCTAAAAACGTAAGATGTCTCCCTCGCTGCAATGGCTGTAATGTTATTTTTTTAAAGGAGCCCTCCATCTACACTAAGAAATTTTGGCTATTTCTTGATGTGTAGCCCCAAGCCCATGCGAGGGCCCGTGCTCATCTCAGTCTCACACAAGCCCAATTTTGGGGCCTGAGTGAACCAGCAGCCACCAGTGCACCAGTTCCAGATGAGGCTGTCCAGGCCATTTGGGGATGAACCTAGACCCATCCAAGCAGGCAATTTTTATTTTCCCCCACCTTACCCAGGGCCAGAGTGAATTAACAGCCACCAATGCACCAGTTGGCCGTTCTGTCCACTGGATGGGTTGCGTTTTTTCATTCGGCGCCGGATGGGGCTCATCACAGTCGATTTCTTTTTGCTGCTGA
>Ga0116227_10002976_pt1 | contig 38036 bp, 13 predicted proteins | sample S1TSphgellanicum_FD_89693 | JGI IMG/M metagenome (GOLD analysis project Ga0116227, IMG submission 89693) | Host-associated microbial communities from peat moss isolated from Minnesota, USA - S1T2_Fb - Sphagnum magellanicum MG | ecosystem: Host-associated > Plants > Peat moss > Unclassified...
ATCTTACAACGTCGAATCTTCAGCAGCTTCTAGTACGAAAAGGAAAATGAAGCCGAGAAAAGCCAAGGGCGTGTTTGCCAAGATTGATGGATCAAATGGAGCGACAGCACGCTTGTTCATCTCTGCGAAGGCAACTGTGGTAGCTTGTGGCTCTCTTTCGACTCCTTCTCTCTTGCTCAGAAGCGGACTCAAAAACTCCAACATCGGCAAGCACTTGCATCTACACCCAGTAACAATGGCTTGGAGCTATTTCCCACAATCTACAGGGCCCAATGGCACAAACTTCGAGGGTACTATCATGTCCTCATACTCGAAGGTAGTATCCAACAACCACCACGAATATGATACTACGACTGCTACTAATAAATCACTATCACAATCAGCTGATCATGGAACTGCGTTACTAGAAGTTCCGATTCTCTATCCGGGGATGTTCGCGGGGCGACTAAGCTGGCGCTCGGGTTCCGAGTTCAAGAACCGCATGTGTCGATACTCCCGAACGGCGCACATTCTTGTTCTAACTCGAGACGAAGGCAGCGGTACTGTTCGATTGGACAAGGACGGCGAAGTTGAGTACGATTACCCATTTGCGAAGCAAGACGCCATCACAATGGCAGAGGGAGTGGAGAAAGCTCTCCGCGTCTTCATCGCCGCTGGCGCCGTGGAGGTTGGTACCCACATCGTAGGGGACGAGGGGCTCCGTATTATACGAACCACCGCTACGGGTGGAGGAGCTGCTGCAGCTTCGTCCGAAGACGACGACGTCGAAGAGTATCTGAAGCGTGTTCGTGCTCACTTTACGGATCCAAGACGTCTTCCCCGTGTGCCGCTGGATTCTGCGCATCAAATGGGCAGTTGTCGGATGGGAATCGATCCCATGACCTCTGCAGTGGACCCTCGAGGTGAGACATGGGACGTGGAAGGGTTGTTTGTGGCCGATGCTAGTGTTTTCCCATCTGCTACAGGTGTAAACCCAATGGTGAGTGTACAATCTATAGCTTACTGCACGGCTCAATCTCTTGTGCGTTTCATAAAATATGGTCATTCAGAATAGGAGAATTAATTCGACCCCCTGTCGTTCTTAACCTCCCAACCCAACAACAACAAAAATGCAAGTATATATATATATATATATATATATCTTGTCCAATAGACAATTAATATGCTAGGCCTTGCTTGGGAAGTTATGGGGAACTAGATTGTTCTGGTTGATTATTATTCTTGAGCAAAAATGCATGATAGAACTGTTGTTGTTATTGTTAGGTTGATTAGGTAGTAACTTTTTCTACAAATTGTGCAAAAGATATCAAATAAGGGGCATTTTACCTGTTTTCCGTAGTGGAAATGAGTGCCTACATCCAGAGGCAAGAACTGGGTTCTACTAAATCGAATTGTGTATACTTATGACTGATACCAGCCTACCTAGTTCACAATATTGAATAATAAAAAATCCTGATTTGAGTTCACCAAGAGAAAAGATCAGCTGTTACTGCAAGGGAGGGTTTGTCTAGGCTCGTAATTTTATCAAATTTACCTCCCCTCTCTTTAGTTGAGATGCTTCATGTGACTGGTGGAGAGTTGGGTTTTTAGTGGTTCACTTTCCTCCTTGTGGCCTCTTTTGGGCTGTCCTTGCCCCTTGTTTCTTTTTCTCTCCCTTTCTTGGGTGCTTTCTTTTCATAAAGTTTGGCAGGGTTTCATCATCATTGAAAAGCGTGCAGAAAATAAAGTTATCGATGAAGTCAGTTAGCTTTGGGCCCTAGTTTACAGTGGCCCTTGTTTATGGTTGAGGATGGACCCTGCAATTCATGTTTCATTCCCAATTTAAGTGTACAAAACTGATTGAAATTGCATGCTGTTGACTAAAACTGGGTGTAGTTAACAAGATTTGCAGTATTTGACGCTGACAAGACTTAAATTAATGAAGAAGAATGAATAGCAGCTAAGGCACAGGTAACGCAAATCCAAAACTGGGGTGAAACTCTTCTGAGAACTAACTTAGGTGAGAAAAACAGTTTGGTCCCCTTTTTTCCATATATGATGGTTTCATCATGACTTTTGATTTCCTTCTCAGTTGAAACCTGGGTTCTTGCATCAAGTTGGGCTACTTTATAATGGGGTGGGCCAGAAAATATGAAAAAATCTTATCACGCAACCACTTTTACCTTTTTTATCTTTAGAATCTTTTGCAATTTCATAGGGCTATAAAGCACCGTAAAAGGGTCTGAACAGTTTTAATTTTGATACCTCAGCCAAAAAGGCTAATTGCTACATAAGATTTGAACCACTATTGGCTGGTTTCAAGTTCCAGTCACCAGTTTGGTTTTTTGTTCTTGGACCATAGGTTTTTCACTCTGTAAAACCCAAAACTCAAAATGGATCTAGATCTAGATGGAACTAGCCTCAGTTTCTAAGGCCTTCATAGAACTAGAACCAGACTTTGGAACCAGCCTATTTCTAAAACTTGAACTTTGCTACAAAGCTAAACTTATATCCAAGTTTCAACTTTTAGGTAATAAAGTATTCTTGTTCGTGATTTTCTATGTAGATAGGCATTTCTTTTTTGCAAGTTTTAGGGTAGGATGTACTTCTTACTTAGGAGGTCATATTTAATTGATTCTACAACATTTCCAAAACCTTGACAATGTTCAATTTAAAGTTCTGCATAAAGATTTTATTTTATTTTTTCAAATTTGTGAGGTATGTGGATTGGCAATTATCCACAAGACCACTTAGCCAAATTTGGCTACATGCACTAGAAGAAAACTTTCAAAATGAATCCATGCATTTTGTAATTATATGCAACTTGTTGTGGTCTACAATTATAACTAGTTAGTTTTGCAACTATTTTTTTTACATTTTGGCCTTTGGTTATATTTACAATTTGGGATGTAACTAATCTTTCCATGCAAATGAATTTTAATGAATTTTCATCTACCTAACCCATCATATATCGCATAATTTGTAATTTCAACTAAATATTGGTAACAATGATGACATGGACCTAGAGCCCTTTGATGTATACTAAGGTTTATTAGGAATATATCTAAACGTATAAAGGTAAGTTGAGGGCTAGTAATAGGTAGGTAGGTAGATAGGTAGTTAATGCAACTATGTCAATAGATATGTGATAGCTAGGTAGATTAAGCTAGCTAGGCAACATACTTATTTGTACTTACTTGCATATATATTATTTTATCTAGGTTTAAGTTAGGTGTACATAGGTAGGTAGCTAGGTAGGCTAGATAGGCTATGTAGTAAGTAACACTTATTAGGTAGGCTACTTTTGTATGCAACAAAGGATGTGGGATAGCACTTGTTGCAATGTTTCCTTTTCATTAAATTTATCTCATATTCTTTCGATGAAAGTGTGAAAGAAGGAGCCACAAAGTGTGTGGACAAATTTTTTAATTTTTTTTTGAATTTTTGAAAAATCACCATGCGAATAATATATATCAATTTATTTTTTTATTTTTTGAAATATATTATATTTTCAAAGTTGCAACTACAAAATTTTCATGAAAATTCACCATGTTTCAAAAGTCTTTTTATATGTTTAAAACACTAAAAACAAATGTGGACAAGTGGCTTTTATGTTTCAAAAGTCATTTTTCCTTATTAAATGTTCATCAAATTGTTCCAATTTTTTTGTGAACTTTAATATATCATTCCACAAGAAGGGATCCATGTGTTCAAAACATTCAAAAAATAAAAATACACGTTCCTTTTAAGATTTTCATATTTGAACATCCTTAAGCATTATTATAGTTTTAAATTTGTAATCATGGTTCAAAGTAAAGTTATAAATTAGATTATAATGTAAAGTTTGATGCAGAAAAATTGAATTTTTATCATGTTATATGTCATATTGGGCTTCAAATTTGATATTCACTTTAAAAAACTATGTGAAAAATGCATTATATACCATTAGAAAATTGTCATGTGGAAAATGGAATCCTTGGAAAGGACTTTAACCTTGGCGTGATTGGTTCCTTTTTTCATGCTTTCACCCCTTTGTCCAAAATTTCTATATTTGTAAACTACATACCATAATACATTGGTGGCTTTAGCACAAATTATATTATTTTTTAGAAATGTCAAAATTTCAAAAATATATATCTTTTAACAAATTTTTTTAAAAAGGAATGACTTGAGTATTTTGAAATATTTTGGAATAAAAAAAAAAGAAATATTGAAGATTAATTAATTATTCAACAAGCATGTGATGAAACCACCAAGGTATTATGGTAATTAAATGAAAAAATAGATTACACATAATATGCATTAAAAATACTCAAATTGTAAGTGTCACTTAGGATGAGCAAATCAAAAAGGCTTGTGATCAACAAATAAATAAAATCCTACCTACCTAAACCTACCTATTAATCTAACTTAAATCTATATACATACTAAGCCTACTTATCTACCCTAGGCCTACCTACTTATGTCCACATGTCCTGTTATAAATAAGTAGTCTAGATTAGATTTGGTTAAATCAATTATAGTGACACATGACAAATGATCATTTGTCCATGTGGATAGCATTATATTTAAGTTAATTGAAAATTAACCAATATTTGAAAAATATGTCACATGTCATAATGACATTTGTCACTAGTTTGGACACATGGCACAATGCAAAGTCCAACCATTTAATAGCATAGGAATTGCATTCAATTGCATGAGACATATGGTTCACATACAAATGAACTATATACATTGATTGTTGATTTCATCCAAAATTTCAACTATTGTCTTATGGAACTTGTTTGACGCAATTGATAATTTTTTAATTACAAATGTCATGTGAGACTAAAAAAAAACGTTGTACAATGCACAAGTGTAAGTTGCAAATTTGCATTTTTCTTCTACTAACATAAAAGAAAACCATTGAAAAGTTTAGGAATCATGTTATAATTGGGCAATGTGCTACAATCCACCTATTGTCTAAATATGGTAACTTTTTTTCCTTCATAATGTGGTGACAATGGGTAATTTTTTTCCAAAAACAAGTGTGTACATATTACAAATCCCCTTTTTATTTGTCATTAGGTTGCGAAATTTCACACAAAAACATAATCATTGTGTGTAAGTAGGTAAAATTCAATTTGTTATTAGAAGAACCAAAAACCACATGTTCAAAATCATGAAGAAATTATTGCTCAAATCCCATAGGTTTGATCAAATTTAAAAGCTTATGTAAAATTTAAACAAACTTGGTTCCATCAAATTTACAAATAATTTGAAACTAAAACCATTAAAAAGTTAAAAAAAATTGTCCAAAACTTGAAATTGAATAAAACTAATTTGGGCCCATGTAGTTGAACACCCACAAGCACACCATCCAAAAAAACCCCTTATGGTTTAATTTGGGATGAACCTCTACCTTCATTATGGTGAGTTCCACCTTGCTTCCTTCCTACATATCCCCTATTTTCAACCTACCTACTCACCCTATGTGATTTCCTACAAGTCTCCCCAACCCCCTTGACGTCTTAATTACACACCCACTTCAACCTTTTACCTACCTACATCCATTTCTTCTCTTCCTATTTTTTTTTCTCCATTACTTCCATCACCAAACTTTTCAAGCTTGTTTTGCTCCTCCAAGGTCAAGCTTTCATGATGAATCACATTTAAGGTCAACCTTTTTGTCAAATGGTGTTTTCAAATGCAACTTGGAAACTAGGAATAAAGTGGAAAATTTATTTGACTCTTTAAACTTCTTTTATAAAAATAATTAATTTTTCTTTTGGAAACTTTTAAAAGGTAATTCAAATTTATTATGGGTTGTTTATTTTCAAACCTTTTCATTATTATCATTTTAACCAAAAATTTATGAATTCCTTGTTGTTCAATAACCTAATCATATCACAACTTTAAAAAAATTTCCTTATCTTTTAGCACCATTGTTTATACCCAAATTTGAAACAACAACAATATTTTACCAACTTGGTTAATTAAAACTAAATATGAAAAAAAACACCAACCATTGGATGAAAACATTGTTAGGTGACTCACTTTTGGCATTGTGAGAATCCATTTTTAACAGTAGCTAAAATTTTTGCACTTTAATAATTAACAACTTATACATATAATATACATTTCTTCATGCTTCCATTTTAAAACATGGGTAAATCAAGTGTGTACATGGCTAAACATCACAAATTTACACGCTTCATGGGTTTGTTTTAAATTTGTGGAAAATCTATTATTTCATAGGTTTGTATTGTTTAACATGAATATCATGAATTCTTTAAACATAAAAATTGTGTGCACAATTTTCATGTGTAAACAATACAAATAGACATTCAACATCTGTGTTTAAACAATTTGAATAAGCATATGACATTCGTGTCTAAAAAATGCGCACAACATTAAGGTTCAAACAACATAACTAGATGAATGATATTCATGTTTATTCCATACAAACCTATGAAAATCAGATTTTGCACGACTATTATTATCAAATTGTGACCCATTAAGTTTGTGATGAAAAATGGACTAATAAGACTTAATAACACAATTTTCATTAAAAAAATTCTTTTATAATGAAAATTTTAATACATCTTACTTTTAAACACCTAATTTATTGATGTCCAATTTTTTTCAAAAACATTTTACTCTACTGTGGAATTTTTTATTTTGATTTACCTTCCATTGTTTTACTTTGTGACCGGAAGAATGTCATTAATTCAAAAGTTCACTATGAGTCCATTTTTTTTTTAAAAATCGTTCACAATTTTTCATATGTTTCTACAATGCACCACACTCCCACAACCTCCATTCCATTATGTTTATTTTACTTGTCAAAGATCCGTACCAATAAATCCCAAAATGGCCAAAATAAACTTTTAAGCTATTAATTAACTTATCCTATTTAGGATTCTATATAGCCTAAGATATGCACTAGTTACTAGCCATGCATGTGCAACATTCCTTCAAGATGAGCTTACCTTATTAGGATACATTCATGATCAAGTTATCCTAGATTCTTCCTTCTTAAAGTCTTTCTCCATTTTTTAATATTATTCTTCATATTTGATTTTAAATCCTCTACTTAAATTGGCTACTTGTTAGTTATTCTAGTAATATATCAAGTGTGTTATTTTAATTATTTGACTTGGTCCCAATTAATTAAAAATAAATTGAGCTAACTTACTTGTTTGGGTTTTTATCTTGAACCAATTTAGGATTGAACAAGGTTCAAAATATTATGTGGATGGGATATAATTTCAATTTTTGTGATCTCAAATCACTTTTGGTGATTTGAGATTTCAACACATTTTATTGTTACAATATGCATTTCTATGTATTTTGTGTAAATTATTAGTTTTTGCATTTTTGTGTGTGAAAATGTTCTACTTGGATTCTTGCTTTCATTGTAAGTGAGTGACCATTTTATTTTGGACATCTTATACCATTCAAGGTATTTTCATGTTATGTTTTGTATGTGTGATGACAACAATAGTTGTAGGCATTGACTTAAAAACACACGACAAATGTTTTGGACCTTTCACTTTGATAAAGTTTTTGACCAATCTCATGTCTAATGATATTTATAAGGTGTCCTACTAATAGTTTTAGGGGAATGAAATTTAGATTTATAATTTAATGATTATCATTATTAATAAGAATTTTAATTACTGAAAGATGTGGACTTTTTTTAATGTCCCACATTAAGGAACCTGCTAGGATTAAACTCCAGTGGATTCGCATAAGCACATGGATGTCGGTGAACATCCCATGCATTCACAAAGATGCGTGTTTTGGCAGCTATGATGTAGCCTCCAACAGCACAATCCGCTATGGTCTCGTGCGCCAAAAGAAGTGGAGCTGCCGGATGGAGACGGAAAGTTTCTTTCACCACAGCTTGGTCGAGATATTTAACTTGTGGTATATCGCTTTTCTCCGCTACTCGACCGCGTCCGATTACATCCTCCAGTTCTTCTTGTGCCTTTTGCATCGCTGGCGGATGTCTCAAGAGCTCCACCATACACATAGCATGTCCTGCAGCATAGAATTGGGAGACCACAAACAAAAAATATCGTAAGAGGCTCGCGGGGAATCCATTTTTTGCTCTCGTAAATTGGGAGTGCCGCAGCAGCTCATAGTACAGAAAATTGCAATAGATTTGCGGTACACCTAACGACGAGCTAGCTTTAACATTGTGAACTTATCACAAATCTCAAAACAAGGTTTAGATAGCAATGGACACTTCGCGTGTGAGCTGACATCGATCACTGCCTTGATCGTGCTGATCTCAAGCGCTAGAGCCATCTTCACCTGATCCAGGGAACAGACAGCATGACATCGACAAAGTCCTTAATTGAGTCCGTTTTTTGGTCTGTACTACAACTTTTGTTCATATGGTCTCCGACAATTTTGCTAAGGAATCAATCCATCCTCGACATACTAACAATACAGCCCATAGAGGATTTCGGCACAATATTATTGCAGCTCGCCGTGATCCAAATCTGCCGCAATTAAAAGTATTATAAATCACCACGAGCTAATTCCTGCTGTACTCTTCGACGTGAACTACAACGTTGTTGCGACCGCACCCAAGTCCTCTTGCACTGAACCACAGGGATTATGGGTATAAAGTTTTAAATCAATCCCTGGTTTACCAGGTTTCCAGTTGCCAAATTTAGACTTATTTTGGGGGCTTGAATTGTCAAGATTCTATATTAGGTTTCATTAAGGTAGCCGAAAACTAGAAGGGTATGTAAATTTTTCTACCTTCATGTTTTAAAGTCAAATTTGGCTAAATCCCCCACCCCCCACCCCAGCACCAAACAATGAACAAAACCTCTCCAAGAATCAATTCCTTAGAACCACCTACCTCTTACTTTACTGACATGATAAACCCTATATGGTCTTTTTCTCGTGTTTTTTCTTGTCAAACAATTGTGGAAACTGATTTTAAATCAATTGCTTGCTGGCAACTGACCATTCACCTACCTGCTAATCTCTCAATTTAATGACTATGTCTTTTATTGACACAACATGATCTTGCCATCCGAAGGATATCTTGCCATTTCTATAGATATTTTCACATTTCCATGATAGATCACCTGTGTGTTTGGAGGTGATAAAAGACATTTGAAGTGATATTTCTTATGGTTGGAAACTCAACACAACAAAAAAATTAGTAATTTGCAACAATATTCATTTGTTTTACAATTCTTTTGGTATAGACAGGCGAAAATATCAGTTGTTGAATTGTTACATTCTTGTAAGTTATTTCACGTGCCAAACTTTCATCACATTTCACCTACAGATGTTTTAGCCTTGAGCTGAAAACATGTTCCTTTTTGCTGTGATAAGTGTCACATAATGTGGAAGCCATCTCATCAAAGTGCATTTCATGATTTACAGATTGCAAAGAAAACCCAATTACATTTGGGTGAATTTACAACATGAGTCACAAACTACAGTCTGTATTGCCAAAGTGTTCTCAAGCCCATGTCAAACACTTTATATTGAGCATAAGTGAATAGTGGTGAAGCAAAAGATATGGGTAGTCAGATTTCTCATCTATGTCAATTGCATTGCTTGACTTTCACAATTCATGATCTCATGATCTCCAAACATCTTTTCTAACCAAACGATTGTTAACCAAGCATTATTCTAATGACTAAACACAAATTCCCTTACTTAGGTCAAAGTTCATGCATATTGTTGGCCTTGCCTTGGTAGGCAAGGATATTGTGTTCAGATTCATTATAGAGTTAGTTGCTTAAGAGATTTTGGCCCCTACGTAATAGGTCTATTTTTATATGAGGATTTTTGAAGGATGATATTTTGGCTTGTGTTGAAACTTGAGATTAGTTATAGGGTTATAATATCTTGAAGGATTTTGGTTTCTTTTAGAGGATTTTTTGAAGATTATATTTTTGCATGGTGAAATATGAGTTTCCATAATTCTTCTTTTGCCATAATATACTTTTTTTATGTAAATGGCAAGGCCACAGTGTGACACACCTTTTGTTTCATAGCCGAACCAGGTATTGATTTTTTTTCTGTAAAGGAAGCAAGTGGCATCATGTGAACGTGATCAATTTGCAACATGAAGTAAAGCCAAAAAAGTAATCTCCTACCTAGATATTCATTTCATTTTCTTGATCTAAATTTTTGTCATGTGGCATGGGAGTTTGTTTTTGCTTTTACGGATCTAACAGTGGGAAGGAATTGTCAAAACACCTCCATCTATAGATTATTGCTTGCTTAAATCTTTTGTAAAATAAAAGGATCCCTTGTGAAACTCTCTGCAATTGACAATTCCAAAATTTCCCAAACTTTTACAAACCACATAATACATATCAACAATGCATGAACATGACGGAAAATTTGACATGGTATACATTCAAAAATTAAGCAAATGATTTTTCTCTGAATACAGTAAACTTATTTTTTAGGGTAAAAACTTTTGAACAAACTTGAAGTATGTATATTGTGTGCATTTATTTAGATATTAATAATTTTCTCTTGCTATGTATGCATAGATTAATTATGTTGCAAATTTCCCAGAGTTTCTACTATATCCCTTAAATAATAAAGCAAAATAAAGTATTGTCAGTAAATTTGCCTTTGGGATTAATTCTTGCTTTCATAAATAATTGAGATTTAGAATTTGGTGCTTGATTGCTACTTGTATCTATTCCATATCTCATAGAAGAAAAGAATGGGAACTAAAATGTGACATTTTGCAATTATGTTCCAATTTTAATCATGTAATCACACATATATTATAGTACCTTGGTAGCTTCAACACTAATTATATTATTTGTAAAAATGTAGAAGTTTTGAAATTTTAGGTTTTTGAAAGAAATTTTTAAAAGAAAAAAAAAGAAATATGTGCAGTATATATAAAACCAACATTTGTACTGCACATAGCTATGAGGTGCAAAATATGAATAACATGTCAATCAATTCATGTGAACATTAATCTCCACAATATGGTAAGAGAAAAAATTGAAGTTAAGTGGTCCACATATAGCAATGAACTTTCCTTGTGTTTACAATCCACCATTGGTCAATCATCTACTAGTTGAATACATATAAGCAATTTTAATAATGTGGTTCTTAAAATACCAAGCACCACAACACATTGTAAATTCAATTTCTACTTCACATGAATTTTTTTTTTCAAATTTTAGTCAAAGAAATGAATATCATTAAATAAAAGACTTTAGACAATAAGATTTAAGGTGTATAAAACCATTAAAGGGATTCAATTTTTTCTTGAAAATTTACAAAGAACTAAGATACATGTCATAATTTCTTTCAAGCTCCAAGAACTTCACAATTTTTCTGGAAATAACATAATAATCATTGAAATAAGTGTTTCAAAAAATATTCTAAGATTACTTTAACTCTAGCCATTTTTTGAATAAAATTATGCTATTGCAAACCATAATTTTATTAATCAAACTTTCACCTTCCTCATTTTTACAAGCACACCTTAGTTCTTGGAAAATGTATTATAAAATGACATGATGTGGCCAAAATCTTAACATCAAGTCTAAAGGCACATCATGAGTTTTACCTTCATTAAATATTTAAAATATTTTTTGTTGATTGGGTAAAAACACATTACAATGACCCCCTTTACATAATCACATTGTAAATTTTTTCTTAGGTGAATGTTTTTGTGTTTAAACCATGTCAACAAAAAGATGTTTCACAATGATTTTGCATATTATGGTACAACATAACCCAAGAAACAAAATTTTAAAAAAATAATTTTTTTCTATTTATATCATGGTGTATTGGAGTATATTTATACAAAATTAATTCATATAATTGTGTATTGAAAAATATAAATATGTTTTAAAAACAATTGAAATTATTTTTAACTTTTATGAAATTTGTAGTAATTATTTTCCATGTGATTCCACATGCTTTGAACCATCTTTGTGAATCATGTGAAAAGTTTTATAACAGTGATTGCAGGGTAAAGTGGACCAATTTTGACAAATAAATAGTCCATACAAAAAATCCTATCATTAAGTGATGACCTCTTTTGGCGCCTTTCTTGGGTCTTTTTAGATCTTATATTGTAGTAGTACTTCCCAAATGTGGTGCATTTAAGGCCCCTTTTCACCCCACTATGCAAAGTCACATTTGGATTGTGAAAAATGTGAAAATTCAAATTTCTTATATCCTAGGTTTTGAATGGAAAAACTAAACTTGACATAAGTAAATCAATCAATTACTTCCTTTACATATATAAATATGTATTCAAGATCAATTTTATATCTACATGCATAAGTTTGCAATCCTTGTTATAAATGATTTCCTACTTGTGGTTGTTTTGCATGTGACCATATTATATAATTTCATGTAAAACCAACCACATATGACATGGAATCCAAATACAACATATGTAAAGTAATCATATAATCTATAGGCTTTCATATGCAAACACATATCTTAGTCAATGATCCCAAAAGAATATTTTATGCATGATGGCAAGGTGAAAACACAGTAAGGTGTTACACTTTGGATGTTTGGGAGTTCATTTTTCATAGTTTTACAATTTTCAATAGTAGTTCATTCCAATTGATATGTGCAAATGATGAAATGGGACTCATGTCAAGAATGAATTCATATATCAAAACATTATATTAAAATTTCATGATCAAATCTTTGGTATTCAATTTGTTATGGACTCTAAAAGTTGTACAAAAACACATGTTTGGTCAAGGATAAATTAAATGGACTCAATACACCTTGATATAGTGTCCTTTATGAATAAATGACTCAATGGTAATATAGTATTATGGAAATTTGATATTAAATAAGAAATTTTGAAAAGATTTGATGATTAAATTTTGAGATGTATATCAAGTATGAAGCTTCTAAAGGAAGTCCGTCATTTGTTGAAAATAATGATTTAAATGCTCATATTTCAAGTATAAAATTATCATAAAATAAGCTACAAATGCTTAAATCGTTATGGAAATATATTTTATAACACCTTGCCATGCCCATTTAATTCAAAGTATCCTATTTTTGCTTCTTTGTCTTACCTTCCTAGTGTATTTTATTTCATAATGGACTAAAAATGGACTATCACAATCTGCCATTTTTGTTCCACCCTAATGTGTTTTCACTTGGCATAATTTATGCAATAATTTTTTTATGCAACTATATGGTATTTTTGTTCCATATATTATCTTCCCTAGTTGCATATGTTGTTTTGGTCAAAAAACCAAGTTTAATAATGAGATTGTTATCCAACTAAAACAACATTGACATATATAAATAGGTGATCATACTTACATGGCCACATACACTTCTATTCCTTGAAAAATCCAAAGTTTAGATATAAGTACATGTGCCAACATCATTTCTAAAACCTTGATTTTGATGTCAGACCTTATGTAGGTGGTAGCGTAACCTAACCTAGCCTACCTACCCTAACCTTTTAAGCATGTATATAGGGTACAAGTATTAAAAATTGAACCCCTGACCTCCCCAATGAGAAACCAAGTCCTTACCAATGGATTACACCTTCCAAAGTTGACAAAACTTGTAAAGTTTTTAATTTCACTTATTTATTTCACATCAGTTATGTAGATAAGTAAGAAAGTTAGGTAATTAGTAGATAGGTAAGGATGTAAAATGGTATGTGGGAAGTAGGAGGTAAATATGTAGGTAGGGTTATACAATGGTAGGTGGGAAGTAAGAGGTAAGTAGGTAAGGTTGTATGATGGCATGTGAAAAGTAGAAGGTAGGTAGGTAAAGATGTAAAATAATAGGTGGGAAGTATGAAGTAGGTAGGTATGTAGATAGATAGGTTGTGGATAAGGATGTAGGATGGTAGGAGGGAAGTATGAGGTAAATAGGTAGGTATATAAGATGGTAGGTGGGAAATAGGAGGTAGGTAGGCAAGTTTGTAAGATGGTAGGTGAGTAGGTATGTAAGTAAGTAAGTTGGTATGTAGGTAGGCCTAGGCTATTGCTTGGCCTATTTAATAGTTATTTTGACAAATTAAGTAACATAGGATGTCCCATTTGACTAAAACACCATTATCCATCTTGATTAAGGATGTCATTTTGCTTTGTTCAACTTGATTAAATGTCCTAGTTGACTAGAAACCATTGGTCATTTTGACCAAGGTGGTCAATTTTTTTCAACTTGACTATGTTCAATTTTATGCATTATCAAATAGGTCATTTTAATCAAGTTTGTGACCAATAAAAAATACACATGTCATTCAAGACCTAGACCTATAGTCAAAATGTACATGTCCATTAGTAAAAAAGGACTTGTTAATCAACTTGGACCTTTTGAAAAACCATGAATTATAATAGTGCTTGCAATTCATGCTAATTTTTCCAAAGAACTTTCAAAATTCATTTTGTATGTTTTTTGAAATGAACACACCGAATTCTGTACGTCATTTATTGTCCATAGACAAAAGTTGATGCATTCAATTAAGGCATTTTGTTTGAAATGATGATTTTCATATGTCCATATCAAGCATTCTAGCCCAGGTAGTGTTCCCAAAAGTAGGAAACATTTGTTTATCCCCTTTTGATGTAGCTACCTATATTGTTGAATTATTTTTACATGTCTTATTCATCTTTTCTTCCTCTATCCAATCTACAACAATCTTGTTCTTCAAGGGCTCCCTCTCCTAGAACACATGTTTTTCATTCTTCTTATTTCTGGTTACTACTACAACCATGTTGATTGAAGTAATCAAAGGTTTCAATTTTGCAAAAGTACAATTGAAATGTTTTGCAAGGAAACTTTAACTCCATAATGAAATTATATTATGTAAGGTGAATATGAACATGTTAAAAATGTCTTCATCCTCCGTTTCACCATCCACCCATATTGTTGTTTTTAACACTTGTACATGTCCATCTAGATTTGTATCCTTGACATACGATGCATAAGGAAGTTGTTTCTTAGCATGTTGCCTCCTAACTTTTACTAATGTAACATTCCCATCACTAATAATGTCCATGCAGGCATTGGAAAACTACTCCCCCTAGGCTTAGATATTACCTACTATGAAAGTACCTTTGTCGTTAGTTGTTTATGTATTGGTCAAAGTGTATTCAAGTACTGCTTTTGGTACCCTAGTTGTTTCATATTGGTTAGGGTCTAAGCAAGTCATGTTCCTAATATATTGGTTGTCACAGTTGGAACATCCCCATTTTGAACTGGTACAAACATCATATCTAGAATACTGGATGTTTTATGTGAAGCTGCAATATCATTGTTCAGATTTAATACCCTTGCAACACCACCTAGATCAAAATTGAACATTTGCATGTATCCATCTTCAACAACCACCAAATTCATCGATTCTTGATTAAATACATGTTCCATTGATAATGGAATTGTGTTTACTAGTATCCCAGAACTTTTGGTTTCACCCATCAATCTAACTCCTAACCTCTTTACTTTGTTGGGTTGAATATTACATACAATGTACAAGGATCTGGCAAGTACCAATCAATTTGTTTATATATTAATCAAGTTGTGAAAGTATTAAGGTCCAAATTCTTTAAGGTGTACCAAAATCTTGTCACAATATCACCTTTTTTTATCTTTTTTACTTAGTCCTTTTTTACCATGTAAAAACACATTTATGAATGATTATGATGGAATCTAGGATTGTAATGGTTTAAAATATAGTCCTTCTAAAAAATTTGACAACTTTTGATTCATTATTTTTTATGGGGATCAAAATATAAGGTAAAAAAGGATTGTAATAAGGATTAGGCCCTTTTCATCCTATGTGGTACACCTTAAAGGATTTTCACCCACTAGTTTTAGATTTATCAATTCTCGTGAAAAAACAATTACTCTACCACCCACCTATGGTGTAACAAAGGTCAAATAAACAACTTTAGATTTAAAAATTTATTGAATGTCCACCTTGTTAACATGTATCTCCTCTAGTATTATTGTTACTAATGGCTCACTATGCACAACCACTTAACTGGTAAATTGTTCCATTAAATCATTCGCTATCATTTATCACAAATCATCATGTAAAAAATGGACAGGTCTATAAAGGATGTCCCTCATGTTGACAAAAGGTACATTGTTTTTAATCAGGTGCTCTAAATGGTCTTGAAACATATATTGATCCCAAATGAAACAATCCATGGAATCTTTGATTCACCATTGAAGCCTTTTTATAAACATGTTTATAAACACTAGTCTTGGAGTCCGATGTAAAAGTTTAGTATCATGAAAAAAACATGAGAAGTAATTGGCATTTTGCTACTAAATGTAGTTCTCCTTGCTATGATTATATTGGTTAATTAATCATTTATTCCAATCCCACTAGCCACTGCACAGTTTACATTGGTTGATCTATTGGATATGCTTTAATGTTAAGAACATGCACCTTTGGCACTCCTACCACCATCTCTCCATCATCTAGTTCAATGCTTCATTCACTAATACCATTGAACATGTGGTCCTCTTTGAAAATATTCCAAACTACCAACTAATCAAGAAGGAACCCTCATTCTCCTTTCTTCTTCATTAATTGGTAAATCTTCCAAACCAACAAATACCCTTTTTGCTAATCTTGGTGTCTGTTTTAGTTGAATCTACAATCACTTAATTACATTCTATTACCATGAGGACTTAAATTGTTGAACTACAACTTCAATAGGCTCTTCCCTTGCTTGCCACATTCCCATCATACTATTTTCTACCCTTGTAGGAACATTATGTGGGTAATGTTGCACCACTACATCCTCCAATACAATTACTTTGTCAACATTTGTTTCTTAATGCTCCTCCATTATTGCCACTAAAATTGTTGGAATTTTTGCTTCAACACTTTCATTAGCTCCTCCATTATTATTGGTGTTACATTGTTGGCCCAAAAAGGTGCTTCAAACTTGTGCCAAAGATGGCGTAACTTAGCTTTCTTTCAATCCCTTTCGAATTTACATTCTACACAAAGGAAATAACAAAACATAACTAATGAGGAAAAACACTTTAAAAAAATGAAAAAATGACAATAAAAAGGGTGCCAACTAAGACAAAATGGCATCCCTAGGGTTTTTTTGTTTTTTTGGCAACAATAGTAGTAGTAGATAAAGATATTGCAAAAAGAAACATGAAATGTATCCATTAAGTCATCTACTACTATGACCCCTCCAATGTAACATTTTAAATAAAATTCTGAATTTTAATAAGAACATGACATGGATATATAATCATATATTTTCTAGAGGTACATGTGTGTCTAGATGAAACTTATTCATCCTTATATAGCACTTTGAAACTTAAATATTTATTTCCTATGTTTGAATTTTATTTTGGAATTTAACAAAAATATTACATTGATTAGGATAAGAAATAGCATACTATATGATGTATGTGGATGAAATTATGAACATAGGTATCATCTAGTTTAGAATGTAACCATTCTAGTTTTGTAACCCTAAACCTTAAATCAATTTACATTTGTAACCTTCCTTCATCCACATCGCTAATTTGGCTTCTAGAAGCCACATTTATGGTGAACTTCTTTATGGCAAGCTTTTTCAATTTTTGTATGACTTTGAGATGAAAATCCCATGCAGCAAAATTTGCTATCATAACAAAAGCACAGATTTAAAGGTTAAGAAGTTGCACATCAATGGGCACCTCTTGCATTGGAATCATACTTTTGAAAGGACGTTCTCACATATCAATTACCGTTACTTTTCAAACTTGTTTTAACATGCCATCAACTCATGCCTACAAAGGCGATTGTTGCACTTATCGGCCGCCACTATTAGAGGTCACATAAGCCCAAACCATGGAACTTGATTCTCCATCACCACCAACAATTGTATAGTAGGCTCATCGCCCAATGCATCCTTCAATGCATCACTATTACCTTATGGGTCCTTGTAAAGTAGATGTTGAAGGTTGCATTAGGTTACAAATTTGTTGTCTAAAATCAAAGGTTATAGATATGGAGGTAATTATAGTCGTTTAATGCACATGAGCATTTCTTGTTCCAGTTGGAAAAAATGGCATGCCATGATAATGGTAAGTTGCATATTGTTTCTTTCAATTTTTTCTTCTGTGTCAAATCCTTTTTTTTTAGGTTATGAAGCTCTTGTTTGTTTTTGGCTTTTTTGTATTCAAGAGCAATCTTATCAACACTTTAACACCCCAATCTGATTCCTTATGTTTATTGTGTTGAGAATGCCTTGCAAGTTAACTAGAACTTGAAAAGCTTTGCAATTTTGATTTAGGGTTTACAAATAAATGCACACGTTCATCTCTACTCCAATTTATCTTTGAAGCTGTAAATAGGTTTTGTGATAGACATGGATAACCTCAAGAATAAAAGAAAGTGTCTTCCCAATTGTCCAGTTAAACCATTAGAAGGAGGGTTTAGAGGATGTTAATGGGTCTGAAGGTGAAGAAAAAAAAAAAGTTCGTTTGTAAAAGGGAATATCAACGAGTTTGGCAACAAAAAAATAAGTTTTAGCAAGCTCCAGTTTTAGCATTTATGAGTAGTTTTTTGAAATATGGTCCTGGATCCCTTACAACTATAGCAAGGACCATAGTTATGTTCATATTAGATTTCTTGAAAGGATATGATTTTGCAAAGCAACAAGCCATAATGCAAAAAGTTGCATCCCATGAGTTTCTTATTGATGTTATGCCTCCCTACTTGCAAGATGTCAAGAGATTGAAATACAGCCATCAATTGCTTGGAAATTTGAAGTCTGGATTGTCAAATCATGTGATGGGTCAATGATATTCTAAGCTAATAATGGCTAAAAATATAGTGTGCACCTTTTCATCTTCTCAATCAATAGTGAGTAATAGGGAAGCAGCAAAAGTTTTGGGTGTGGACACGAGAAATATTAAGAAGGCATTTGAAAGATGGCTTTTGTTGGACACATTAGGCTCTACTTTCTGGACATACTACAAAAGGGCTAAGTGTTCAAATTCTTTGTATGAACATTTTTAACACCTCATGATCAATTCACTACAAGGAATCATGTCCATTTCAACTCATGCATTTGCAACTTCTGTCCAAATAAACCATTTTTGTGACTTTAAATATAACTATCCTCCGTGGCACTTGGTAAAAACAACTGGTAGTTGCATAAATGACTACAAAGTGGTTTGTAATTGCATATGCAACTTATACTTGCAACTAATGCCGATTTGGATGAAAATGAAAATGAAAAATATATTTATATCATCCATTTTTAGTGGCATCCAAAAATAAATGAAACTGTAGTTGTTTTTGTGACTTGGAAGGTGGTTCAAGGGCCATTGGATAACACATGGCATCTTTTCAACTTGATTTACAACTATAAATTTTAGTCGCAAATGCATATGTAATCAAATGGGAAAAAAAATGAGTTCGCCAATGAAATTGTTAAATTTAGTGGTCTAATTATTTTCTTTTAATTTTTTTCAATGAATTAATTATTAAATGTGTGGTAAGGTTTCATGGGTTTGTGAAAATTTCAAAGGACCCATGGCAATTAATGGTAGAAATAGGGCTAAATAGTAGGTATTTTATCATATTGTTGATATGTGATAATGTTCTTGTATTAATTATTTGATTAATTAAGGTATGTAATTTATTTATTAATAGGTTAGGGTTCGAACCAATCGTATATTTTATCGAGATAGATAAACCTTTATGTATTTCCCCTCCAAGGTAGTAAGTGTAATTAAATAATTAGGTAGGTTATGCAACTAATGTATTAAATAGGCAATAAGTAGGATAGGTAATAAATAGCAAGTAGGTCACATGTATGTGGGTTAAGTAATAATTATTTTATGTTGTTGATATGTGTGATTTTTTGAATTAATTATTATATTAAGTAGGTAATGTAATTTATTTATTGAATATGCTAGGTAATAGGAATAATTTATGACCCATTTCATATCATATATTTAAATTACATTTTGTTGGTACAATTATGATCTATTATAAGCAAAATTGTATAATATAATTTCTTAAATTAAATAATTGTTTGAGATGTGAAAAAATATAATTTATTTTTACATAAATTTTTTATCGTAATTTTCTGTAAAACTTAAGATATTATATTTGTAAACATGGTAAAATTTATAATTCCATAAAATCATTTAATTATATGGCATCAATCAACATTTAGAAATTAAAATTGATTATCTAGATTAATCTTTTATATCAAAAATATAGTTAGTAAAATAAATTTTATTATATTTTTAGTATAATTTATTTATGATTCATTTATAAATGTTATATATGAATAAATTATATATCACACATTTTAATTAAATTCTATTGGTAAAATTATGATATACCAAAAATAAATTGTATAATATAATTTTTAGAATCAAATGAAGGTTCAAGATATGAAATTTATTTATGTATTTGTTATTATATTATCCATTTATAAATCATGTGATTGAATTAATTTTTTCCATGGAATGGTCTTTGAAATTATATTGAATATTAAAATTCAAATATTTTTCTTTTCAAATTGATTTATATTTTTAAGAGGAAAAACACATGTTTGTGTACATTATTGGAAACTTTAAGTTTAAATTTTAATCTTGTCATTTGGACAAATCATAATAAGATATCAAAATTCAAAAATGATGTTTTATGTAATGTTTGAAATCAAATAGGTTAAATAAAATGCACATTATTTCTTCTCCACAACAAGTGGGGTGGATTGGTGGTAAAGGAGTTGATCTTCATCCTTGGGGTTCAAGGATCAATCTTCACAAATGGCATGGGTTGTGGTCAACATTGGAATGTTGATTGAAAATTTCCAACCTACATAATTAACTTAAGATTAAGTGCCTTACTTAGCAACTTAAACTAGCTTTTAAAACCTAGTCTATGTAATGACACGTGTCAGCATGGTATAGGTTGAATTTAATGAAATTAAAATTTTATTTATTTATTTATTTTAAATAATAAATATTTAAACAAATATAAATAATGCGACTACATTTTTTAATCATAAAATGACGATGCCACATAAGCTAGTTTGGATGGATGAAAAGTTCATGTAAGTCACATCTTTATGCAACTACATTTGTAACTTGGTGCCACATATTGTCTTTTGCGACTATAATTTTATGCGATTTGTCCAAGGCGACTAAACACTGTAGTAAATCGCATGAAGTAATTATGACTAAAAATGAATCATAAATTTAATCGTATATTGACAAATTCCTTGTAATCATTGGTGGGCTATTGAAACCATTGTTTTTCCAAACTGTAAGGACATTGTCAGGTTGAGGACCTCAATGAAGCAGTTTGAAAAACACATGGTGCACTACCTTCAAGTATTTCAAGTAATTTCTTTCTTGACATTGGTTGTGTCATGCGATAGTTGCTATTTTCATGAGGTTGGAGTTGTTTTTGCAAAACTAGTTATTTGCAAATTCTAAGTAGTAGAATGTATTTTGGAGCTTTGATCTTGGCTCCTTTAGGCTTTCACTTGGTTGTTGATCAAAGTTGGTTTGGTTGCAATGAATTTAGGCTTAATCTACTTTCATAAATTCAAGATAAATTATGCAAATGCTTACAAGTCCTTAAAGATCAGATAGTGTTTTGCAAGGTTCACACACTATTTTCTTAAGCTTAAACTAGTGGATGTAGTTGTTTATTCAAAGATGTGTAGTAGAAAGTGTCATGAAAAGGTGATGTAATTGCTCTCATAAGTTTAGATTATTTGATCAAATTGCTTTGTAATTTCTAAGGAGCAAAGTGTTTTGAAAAGATTATGAAACTACTTGAATAACCTCACATTGCTTGATATAGTTGCTTTCTAATTTCTGAGGAGCAAATAGTGGTTTGAAAAAGTGATAAAACTACTTGGATAAGCTCAGATTGCTTGATATCACTACTTGTTAGTTTCTTAGGTAGCTTTGATAAGGTGATGAAACTACCTTAATAAGTTCAAAATGCTTGTTGTGGCTCCTACTTGGTGAATTCTAAGGAGATAGTGTTTTGGGCAAATAATACAACTATTTTTCTAACTTCAAATTGCTAAAGGTGGCTACTTAATAATCTTTAAGGTATAGGTGGTGCTTTGAGAAGTAATCATAAGCTCGGACTCCTTGGCTTGGTAGCTTCTAACCTATAGAACTTAGTGTTTCCAAAAAAGATGATGGTGCTACCAACTTAACTCCATAAGCTTAATTAAACTACTTATATGGTTGTTTGGTGACTTCAAAACATAAGTGATTACAATTATGTTGTAACCATTATTGAGTAGTTCAAAGTGTACCTATATTTACATGTTAGAAATTGTTTTCATATGCTTGACCAATTGAATGCTGCATTTGTTGAAAAAAGACCAAATCCCCTACATGTTTCTCCAAAGGACATGGTCAGTTGGTAATGTACTACTAGAAAATGTTGCAAATAAAGATATTTTAGCAATTTGACTAGTCAAAATGGATGCCTTCAAGAGTGCCAAACAACATTTAATCTTTCATCTTCTCTCTTATTTGTTCATTAATATTGTTAAACAATTTGGGCAACTCAAAGTGTGATGACTATCACCCAAAATTTTATTATACAATCATTAGTTCACTTGAACTTTCTTATTTTTCAATGTTGAATAGTTTCGGTAGTTAGCTCAGAACTGTGTGTTTTGGAGTTTATTGGGAAATCCTACTTTCATGACAAATGACTATCACCCAAGATTGTTGATGCAAAATTGGTAACTAGAATCTTAGGTCTTAAAGAATGTTTGGATGGGGTTAGAAATTTATTTTGATTGGTATTTACCTATTGTTTGTATTTTTTTGTTTGGTAGTTGGAGTTCTTCACACCATTTAAACAAAGACATCTAGATGTTCCTATCATGTTAACAAAGTTCCAAACCTTGAAACCATGGTTTGTGAAAAGTTTTGAAAGAATGGAACTCAATGAACTCAGGTGTGGGTTGAACATTTTGCGAGCAAGGACACATGTCCATGATAGTCATTGTGTTTATTCATGTGAAGGCATATGTAAACCAAAAATGAATAGTGTAGTTGGTGAGCTTTTTTATTTTGCACATACACAAACATATAGTACATTGACCTCATTATGGAGTTAGTTATTGTGCTCCAAAGAGCATAATAATGAATTTCATAAAAGGGATTGTATTATGGGCGATTGCTTTATGTGTGGGATCAAGTTGTTGTAGGTCTATCCAAATGAGTTATGTACAAGTAAAAATACCCAATGGCGTAACATTGGCTATAAAATCATAGGTAAAACTTCTGATGGTTGGGATAAAAAAGTCAACAAGGTAATGTACAACAACACAAAACCCCTTGAGCTGATAAAGTATTTCAAACCGCGTCTTTTAAAATTTGTTGTGCATAATTTTATAGCCCGTTGGTAAGAGAAAAGTTTTAAACACTACTTGAAACACATACCTAATGACATTGTTGTTTCGTGCATAGATTTTTTTGAAAATTATGCAATGAAGGTCCAAAACGAAATCTCGGATACGCATTGGTTTTCGTTCTAGATAATAATCCTTGTTCACATTACCTAGCGGTAGAATCTTAATTATGGCCCAATCGTGGACAAGAGTAGAATCCTTAAAGAGGTGCATTATTACATGTCGGATGAAAAGGATCACGATACCTTATTTGTCCAACATGCATTTCAATTGCATTGGGAGTTTTTGAAGTCCAAGGGTTATTAGATGAAGTAACATGTTGTGTGTAGTGATAAGTGGGCTAGTCAATTCAAAAACGCTATGGCATGGTATTTTCTGGGAAGATATCATAACTACACTATTAATGAATAACTTCCATGAGGTTGTTAGATGAGTTGGAACTACTTTGCCATAGGCCATGGCAATGGGGAAGTCAATGGAGTAAGCATCTTACTCAAAAGAGAATTGTAGAGGGAGCAAATAAAACTACAAGGATTGAAGATCCAAAATGCATATGAGGAAGTCCATTTCTTGCAATCAAAATCAAACAAGTTTCATGCAACTCATGAGAATGCCAGAAGAATAATTAACAAAACCTTCTAGGATATCAAGGTGGGTGATGTGGATAGGACAAAGGACTTCCATTGTGCAATTGTTCCAAGGAGTAGAAAAGTTCACCAAGTACAATCAATCTCATGCCGGGATCCAACTATGTTGGAGTATTGAGACATATCTTGTTTCTATGTTAAATGTCAACATTCTACATCATTTGTCCCATGTGAAAAGGTACGTGTTTCTTTTCTCTTTGATGTGTCTCATTCTAGAATGCATTTGAGTTTCCAAATATGTTGATTGTGCTAAATTTGTTGAATGTAAGCAAGTTGCATCAAGCCATGGCAATTGATACAGTTGAAGCCCACAAATGTAGTTGAGGTGCGAGAGGCATTCCATGACTATGTTGATGAAATAGAATTTGGTAGTGGGGGAGAAGAAATGACTAAAGGTGCTCAACTAGGAGATAATGTAACTATTAGATGCCAAACTTCAAAATCTGAGGACTACTAGATTCTATTATGTGACAAGGGTCTACACATGATTCAAGATCACTTCACAAATGGTTGGGGCCAAGAATGGCTCCTAGGTGATTGGGTTATCCAAGGTATTTGGTACGAGAAATTAAGATCAAGAAGTAGGTCATATTTTCTTTTAGAGAATTCCCCATGTGCTTTTGTGTATTCCCATTTGATAATTGTTTCAAAGTTTAGGATGCCTCCTACAACCTATAATGTTAGAGGCTCTAATGCAACATATGAATTAACATTTGAAGTGATCGGTATTATCCGGCAAGGCCTTGAAGCACATATGTTGGTTGACATAAATGAAGACTAACCTATTCCCATACATTTTGTGCTCAGTAAAGGTAATCTAATCTGGTTATTGAAGTAGTCCATTAAAGGTAATCCAATGTGGTTAGTTTTATAATGTAGAAGCTCAATAGAAACAAACCAATGTTATTAACTATAATGTAAATTATGCAGGTGTTATAACATTTGATTGCACTAATTTATTCAATGTTTTAGCATTTTTTTGTGTGTGTGTTATTGATGTGTTGATTGATTTGTATTTGCAGCCCCTTAAAGGTTCTGTATTAAACCCAAGACAAATTTATAAAACCTAAACTTTATAATTTTGTAATGTTTCAAAATGTATTTAGTAGTACAAATTTTCACAAAGAGGGGGAAATATTGGATTCTCATATTTAGAGGTTGTTAAGGTGAATTAGGGACTAAATTTGGCCTAGGGCAGGTTTTCTATTTCTAGTAATGAAGGTCCAATTTTGAGTTCTAAAGCTAACAATGGATTGCTTTCCAATGTTGCATATGATGACCTATATCAAGAGAAAAATGCAAGTTCAAAGGCCCTTATAAATGTACTAGAACTTTGGAGGTGAAAGTTGGACTAATATGCTCACCTTGACAATAGTAGTCTTGTGATCACCTAACATTTTTGTTTGTTGCATGGAAATGTATGTGGGAATGTTTGTATTGTGACAAATTGGGTTTTCCTCATGTGTTCCATTTCATATATTAACTTTGTTACCTATACAAATTTGAGCTTAAACATTGCAAAAAATTATAGTTTTTGATGTAAATAGAAGCCAAAAAGATCCTAAAATGCATCCAAAAAAGTTGTGAGGTGGCCATTGTTTGTCATCTAGGTGCTTGGGACAAGTTAAAGTAGTTGAAAAGATGAGGATGATGTTATGGTAAACCTGAATTTTTTCTTTTCCAAGAATATATATCACTTGGAACTATATCCCAAATTAAAACTTACACCATTGTTCATACTATTGTTTTGCAACTTATAAGCTAAATCATTATTAAAAGTACAAATCCCTTTTTTTCCAAATTTTAATTAAAAATAAATAGGAGCTAAATGAATATTACAAAGCTCAAATAACTTGCTTAACAACCAAGATCCAGTAAATGTCTTCTAGGAAAATTGTTGGGACCATTTAGAAATTTCCAAATGAGGCCAATGCAAAAGTTTTTTGATAACATATAAGTACCAAGCTTCATTGAGATATGAATTGTCTAAACAAACTAACCATGACTAAAATCCTTAACATGTGGATTGTTTGAACAAACTGATCATGTGACATAATGTTCTCCAATTTGTAAGATTAGTATATGGTCAAAAGATTTAAATCATATTACAAACCCTATACAATCAACCCAAATGAAAAAGTATAGCCCTAAAACTCATCTCTAAAAACTCCAGTATTAATGTCAATTATGTTCTAGTGCAAAATTTTCCAATTCCAAGGGTTATGGATTGATTGCATTCAAGACTTTCAAAAGAAATCTAACTATATCATCAACCTAAATCCTTGAAAAGCCATTGAATGTTGTAATATAACCTAAAGGGATTCCATATATAACTTAACAAAAATTCTTATACAAGGTGTATAAGTTTAAGTACTTTGACAAAAACATGTTTACAATTCTCAACCATGAAATTAGGCCGTGAATAACTACAATAGAAAGCATGTCAGCCCTTTGACCTTGTGGTTACCCCTTTCATGTTTGAAACCTCCTTTGAATGGGTCTTTCTTCCAGGTGTGGTAGAGTGAGGCTTTGATGAATTGTAGACTTAGCAACTTGAGCATTACTACCCCCTGTCCCCAAATCTTTTGCTCCAGTTAACAATTGATTCAATAGCTTAGATGTAATTGTGATAGTTTACTCTTTTCAGTTGCTATTTACCACATTGGGGAGCAAGTTTTTCAGGAGAGATGATGTCACATGTTCCTTACTCTGATGTCCATTTGATTTGGGGGACTTCTCTAAACTTGTTACAAGGCTATGTCCATTGCCTAAATCCTTTCTAGTTGTTTAATCTTTTCAACAGATTATGCTATTACTGCCTTGAAACCTTTATTACATATTAGTGATGTCGATTTAGAAGCAATGTCACCAGCACCTACACAACAACATTGATCAAATATATTAACTTTGAATTTGAATTTAATAAAAACATGTGAATGACTAACTTGCTGTTCAAATCACATGGACATGTTTGATGTATTACCAAATTGTGGATTACAATATAAAGATCAAAGAATTAAAGTAAGGGAATGTACCTACTACCTCTTCATGTATGATAACTTGTGTTAATTCTTAGAACTCACACCCTTCTTGTTTAGTTGGTGAATTGAGAAGCATCATCCTTTTTGTTGGCTTTTCAATACATTTTCCAACTTTCCTCTTCAAAATAGTAATAGAATTTGGATTGTTTACATCTTTTACATCATGTATCATTATAAATGTTTGGCGAAATAGTGACTTGGACTCTATTGTGGATTTGGTATGGGAGGGACATGGGGAAAAATCACATTAAGGTGTCACAATTTCAACAAATTAGAATCCCTTTTCAAATATTTTTCTAATGTAATTGAAAATTGGCTTAAAATATGAATATTTAAATGATATTGAAAATAACATTTTTTTCTATTTCCAATTTCAGATCATGATGCTATAAGACATATAAAAAATATCTCAAAAGAATTTTTTTTAAATAATCATTTTTAAATGTTTAAAAAAGCTTTCCAAATAATTACAATTTTTGGAATTAAAAAAAATCCATACATAATAAATTAAAATCACATTTGATTCATTCAATGGATTTTTAGTTTCTTAAACATAATTCATATAATGTCCCAAAGTTTCAAACACATAAAATTAACACATTGTAAAATAAAAGTCCATATTCATGAGTTTTGCAAATGTGACAAAAATGTGAACAAATTTCAAAAAGTCCATTACTTGTTGGCTATCCACAATTTTGATTTGATTTTTTCATTTTAAAAAGTTTGATTATGATAGTTTTAAATAAGTGAATCCATTTTTACATTATTTCAATGGATCTTATTTTATTTATTTTCTTGTACCCAAAGAATACAGGAAAAACTACCATTGTGATGTCCATAAGGTCACTGTAGTGTGCAAACACCCCAAGGGGATTTCTTTGGATTTGAGCATGATGCTAAAGCAAATGAACTTAATGTGTTGTCAATCTAGGGTTTCCAAGATATGCCAAGGGCAAAAGAACTAGTGGAACCATATTTAATTTACCTCAACCATATTTAATTTACCTCACCTTTATTGGCTCACCTACAACCACAAAAACAATAGAAGAAGTGCATTGCATGGCTAAAATTAGTTAGTAGCTGCCACAAAAAGGCTATGTTTTGATTCACACAAACATTATATACACATATGAATAATTATAAATTGATGTAGTCATTTGTTATAAAAAACTTAAGTTTTATCTAAAACACATTTTAAAATGTATATAATGTCAGTAGGGATGTGTAAAACATCCAATTAACAAAATGGAATGAAACCAAAACACTACATTTGCATTATATTAGGCATGGATAGATAATTTGCATGGGTGGAATCTTTGGAATTCAAAAAGGAAATGGGAAATTACTTGCAAAATATTACAAAACTTGGTTGCATAGAATTTGAACCATACCTTTTGATTTCAAATCAAGTCCAAAATTTGTAGCTTCTTTGGTTTTCCTCATTGTGTCCTCCCGGATTTGTTCAAGATTCATTCAATTTGCTAATTATGTCAACTTTTCATCCAATTCCCAAAATCTCCAACTTGTCCACTAATCAAATGAAGTGTAGCATTGCAAACATAACATTTATTTAAGTCTTTTAACATTGCACCTAGGTAGAAATCATGTCATTTACAACTAGTCCTTGTGTGACTACGTGCAACCAAATGTCACATGCAACTATGAATGGTTGCCTATGCAACTACTTTTCAAATTTGGATGAAATTTGATCTTCTTTTCAAATGGGTTACGACTATGACCTATTTCATCCTTAAATTGTGTTATTTTTTATAATGTCTTTGTATTTTTTATAACATTGTATATACATTTAGTTGTAAATGTAGCCAAGATAGTTACATGCTAATTGTATAAGGTATTTAAGATACCTATTTAACAAGGACATACCTAGATATATATATACCTATCTACTTACTAATACCTACCTATTTATTAGAAACCTATTTACTTATTAAGTACCTACCTACCTATAAGCTTAAGCCACATCATACCTAACCTAGGCTTGATGACATGTGGCATTGCTTATGTCTACATATAGGCCTAGACATGACATGTGGAACATAAGTTAGGCCTAAACCATGCCACATGGCACATATATATGTTAATCCATGCCATGTGGCACATAGGCTAGGTTTTAACCATGCCACATGGCACCTATGCTAGGCCTAGGCACCATGCCACGTTACACATAAGCTAGGCTATGACATGCCACATTGCACATATGCTAAATTTAGGCCATGCCATGTGGCATTTAGGCAAGGCATAGGACATGCCACATGGCATGTTTTAACCTAGTTTAGGTGCCGCATGGCATGTCCTAACCTAGCCTAAGTGCCACATGGCACATATGTTAGGCCTCAACCATGCCACATGGAACCTATGACATGCAACATGGCACCTAACCTAGTTTAAGCCATGCCATGTGTGAGCCATATTGTCGTAACCATGTGTGGTAATCTCAATTTTTAAAAGTTGTATCAAGGATATTTGAATGTGGCAAAGTTATCAGGGGTTTTTAACAACTTCATGTTAGAATAAAAAATGATGAATGCGCATGGTTGCATTGGGGGTTGTTTTCTTTTTTGAAATATGATATTGGTTAATAAGGTGTTGGGTTTAATAGTGTGACAGGGTGGCAACGGCAACATGAGTTTCATAGTGAATGAAACATTTATTTAGATTATGGATAAGTTCAACGAGAAGTTACAATTACATGTTGAGTCCCAAGCTATGCCATAGTGATAATTCATAACTATAGGAAATCTAGGATGCGTCAAATGGTGCGAATTAAATAGTCTGCCTTGCTATTAGGAGGCAGTCAGCGAATTGGACCACGCAATGAACGATAATGTGCAACGTTGGGAATTGAAGACCATGCAAAGATAGAAATGTCTTCAATTTCATAACAACCTTCACAGACGATTTTAGGTTCATCACCAGAAGTGAGGTCGACTTGCAACAAAAACACTAAAGTGTGAGAGTTCAAAGAAATGCGATAATAGGGGATCAACTTTAAAATGAGCGCGCACCTCTCACAATTTGGGATCTTCATCATAAGGATGTTGCGTCAATGTCAAATTTAGAGATGACTCCGGAGTTGGTTCTTCATTCACTTGTGTAGTTTGAGGCCTGTAAAATGTGGCCATATGTAATGCCATAATTTCAAGGAAAAGAACAGAAATCTTGAATCAAAATCAAATCGACAATGAATGTGTGGGAGATTTGTTACATCAAAATGCGTGGTTGTAATTTATGGGTCAAAGAAAAGGAAAGAAATTCGTAAGTAACGGTCTAAAACCATGGTAAAATAAAACCTTAAGATCGAAAGAAAAAATGAAAATTTAAGTAAAATTTGTTGGAGGTTAGTGGGAAGAGGTGAAAAGGTGTTTTTCCTTCTCCTTCTCCTTTTCCTTCTCCTTCTCCTTCCATTGGTCACCAAGCATTGAAACCTTTCAAGGGCCACAAAGCATTGGAACCTTTTAAGGGCCACCGAACATTAGAACCTTTCAAGGGCACCAAATGTTGCAACCTTTCAAGGGCCACCAAACGTTGGAACCTTTCAAAGGCCACCAAGCATTGGAACCTTTCAAAGGCCACCAAGGATTAGAACCTCCCATTGGCCACCAAGCATTGGACCTTTGAAAGGCCACCAAACATTGGAACCTTTCATTAACCATCGAGTTGGGCTCTTCCTTCACCTCCTTCCTTTTCCTTCTCTTTAAGGGGCGAATTCGAATCATTTGGGGCTCTTTTTTCCAAACATAATTTTCGATTTGAATCTTGAAAATACATTCTTACAACTTCCCTTGGGAAGAGAAGAATGATTTGTCTTGATAGATGGTAGAAAGAAGGAAAGTAGATTGGATGTTTGTAGTAGTTTTGAAAGAATGGAAGTGAATAGGGATAGTGTTGGGAGCTTGAAATCTTAAAGATATTTCACAAACCCTTTCCGGTTTAGTAGCACAACTTCTTAGTAATTTGGGTGTAGAACTTAGGGTTTGGTAAGAAAGTGCACTTTGTAATTATAACTTTTTAATGAGTTAAGGCAAACCAAATTTGAATAACGTATGTGATAGGAATAATATTTTAAGTGACTAGTGGTCTACAACCAAGTTGAACTTTCTACCTTCGTAAAACCCTTTCGGGTTTGGTAGCATAATTTTTCACTAATTTGGGTGCAAAACTTACAATTTAGTAAGAAGGTGCGCCTTGTAGTTAGTTTTTTAATAAGTTAAGGCAAGCCAAATTTGAATAACATATGTGATAGGACTAATGGTGTGTAACCAAATTGAACTTTCTACCTTTGTAAAACCCTTTCAGGTTTGGTAGCATAATTTATTACTAATTTGGGTGCAAAACTTGGAATTTGATAGGCATATGCACTTTATAATTAACTTTTTAATGAAGTAAAGCAAATTAAATTTGAATAATGTATGTGATAAAAATAATATTTTAAGTGATTGGTGGTATGTTGTCAAGTTGAACATGGTGTTGAATCCTTAAAAGTTGGTTTAAATGAGTGACAATTTAACATAAAATTTTAGGATTTGTAATGTTTGAACTTGGAAAATATATTTATTAGTTTTAAATCATAAATGATACATAGGAGGCAAACTATTTGTTTCAACTACAAACGCAACTTAACATCTAAAAATATATTTTGCATTTTTTCCTTCACTGGTAGCATATGTACTTTCAAGTATAGTCACTTCATAAAACTAGGAATACAGGGACAAAAAGTCACCTCACACCATGTGGCACCTAAGCTAGGCTAGGACATGCCATGTGACACTTAGGTTAGGCTAAGACATGCCATGTGGCATTTAAGCTAGGTTAGAATAAGACATGCCACATGGCAGATATGTTAGGCCTAGGCCATGCCATGTGGCACCGAAGCTAGACTTTTCCATGCCACATGGCACCTAAGCTAGGCCTATGCCATGCCACACATCACTTAAGCTAGGCTATGCCATGCCATGTGGCATATATGCTAGGCCTAACCATGCCATGTGGCACCTAGGCTAAGTTTAGCCATGCCATGTGGCACATATGCTAGGTCTAGGACATGCCATATGGCACCTAAGCTAAACCTAGCCATGCCACGTGGCACATATGCTAGGTTTAGGACAGGATATATGGCAACTAAGCAAGGCTTAAGCCATGCCACGTGGTAACTTTATATGACATGCCACATGGCACCTAGGCTATGCTAGGACATGCCACATAGCACATAAGCTAGGTTTAAGCCATGCCAAGTGGCACCTAATTAACCTTTTTTCCATGCCATATGGCAACATGATTAAATTAGGTGCCAAATCATAAGCTAGGTTAGTAAGTTGTAAATTAGGTTAGAAATAATAGTTTAAGCTAGGTAGTCACTAATAGCCCAAGTAGTTGAACAACTAGTTGCAACTACAAAATTAATCCCACATGTTTTACCTCCCTTTTGAGTTTTGTCAACTACATAAGGAAGTGCCTTTGGAGCACAACGTACAAATTAAAATGTAATTGCATTTTCGGATGAACCAATCAAAAAGGTTCAACTTCAATTAAACTCAAAAAGAGATTTGGTATTTTTAATAGATGCCATGTGGTCTAAGTCTAAGCCTAGCCTAAATGGAATAACTCTACACCTAGCCTACGTGCCATGTGGCCTAAGTCCAGACCTTGCCTAAGTGATCACCTAGGCTAGGCCTAAGAGTGGCACATGGCATATGTGTAGACCTAAATAAGCTAAGTGCCACATGGCACTTAGCTTACATGGTCTTTAACTTATGTGACACCTAGGTTAAAACATGCACCATGTGGCACCTAGGTCTACACATATGCCATGTGGCTTATGTTTAAACCTATGTGCCATGTGCCGCAGGTCAAGTGGGTGCCACATGGCAAAATGCAACTAGTCACCAATATAGTTGCGATTTTAGTTGCAAAATCATTCATGTATAGACTATACGACGACCATATACATATTTGATGAAAAATATTTCATCCATCACATGCAACATTGTTTATTACTACAACCAATTTAATTGCAAATGTCATTTGCGACAAAAAACTAGTTATAAACGATAGTTACATGCAACAATATTTCTACTAGTGAATGGGTGAAATGTTTATTTGCATGAAGTAATAACAACATCATGTAATGAAACCCTTGATTACAAAATCCACAGGGTTTAACAATGACGAAAGCCCTTTCACTCTCCTCCACATCTTTTTCATAATGCATAATGGGCTTAGGCTTAAAAGACATGCCAATGCCTCATTTCATTTTGTCACATTGGAGTCGGATGCTTTCAATTTCAATTTGTTGCTAACCCATGTGAAAAAATATCCTTTCTAACTCTTGTTCGAAAATTTAGTAGTCAATCTTTGTTTCATCATACAAAGTTTTCCCTTGAATGCCAATTTTTGTTTGTCTTCTACCAAAGTTTTCAATTTTTCCAACTACTTCTCCAGCTTCACTTGATTCTTTTTCATCAATTCACTAACCTCAATATCAGATTTGGCATCCACTGATGTAGTAAGTACTTCAGTCGCATCCACATTGCTTGGAACATGAATTTCCTACTTGAAAAAAAATCAACAATCAATTTTCAATAATCAAATTGATGGGAGGATAAATTTCAATACATTATGTGTGTTCAATTGTGTACATTACTTCCTAGGAATGATGATTAAAGACAAGTTAGAAAAAGAAAATACCTTAGAATTGATTGCATGTGGAATTTGTTCAAAAGAAATACATGGACTTCAAGCATATTGTGTTTTTCTTTGAATTTGAAAAGTGTTGCTTCAACTTCCTTCATACTATTTTGCACCTTCAAAAATTCAGCCATTCAATCATCCATATTGTACCGCAAAGCCACCAACCTTTCTTAAAACTTCTATTTCTTTTCCTCCAATTGTGTCAAGAATGATTTGCTGATTTTTTGCAAGTCATGCTTGAAGTCCATGAGTTTCTCCACACCTTTAATTTCCTGCAATGTTGTAGGTCTTTTGATAAGATCAAATTCCCCAAGCTTTGAGGTGTCTAGTTCCAATGCTAGAACATTGAGTTGAAAAGACGTACCTAAACTTGATGGTTGTTTACACCATCACTACAATTTGACTTTTCACCAAGGGGTTTTGGCAAGGAACTTGAGCTTACATGTCATGTTTTTTTTCGAGCAGGGGTAGTTGCTACTTCTACCCAATTGACATCATTACCCTTGTTTTCTACTATCCACCCCTTCACCATCCATAGGTATAATTCATTATTCATAATGTGGCCAATGCTATAAATCTTCCAGTAAAGGTTTTCCAATTTTTTTTTTACCTCTTCTATCAACAAGGGATTTGTGATTTTGAACTTATGAACATTGCCAAATTAAATATTTGGGCAATAATAACAATTGTTAAATACTTATCAATGATCTCCCCTTTGGGATCCAATCCCTTAACTGGCAACTTCCTCACTTCTTCAAAGAACTTGGCATCCTAAAATTTATATTCAACCCATGGCCATTTGGGATATTCATTCTCAATATCCCTAGCTTTCCTTGGCTTCCTTTCCTTCTCTTCCTTGATCCCCATATTCTACACATTTGCGAATTTTATTCACATGAAACATGATTAGTTAGTGCCAAATGATTCCTTATAAACCAAACATCAAAGTAGCCAAAAAGGTATTATTTCATTGATGAAGGACATTATCCTTTTACTTGCACATGCTTTTAGCAACTTGTCCTTCCAACTTTAAAAAAAAGGACCCTACCTTTAGAAAGGAATCAAAATCATTACTAAGCAATGATTCTAAAGGAAGGGGGTTTAAGAAAGTAGTTATTACTTTGTGGAAGCACTTGGCCCTACTTTCGCAACGACCTTTTGCTTTGATGCATTGGTGAAGAAAATAGTCACTCCTTAAGCAACACACACTATTGCACTTGAGAACCCCTTGTTTGATAATTGATTATTAAGGAAAATAGTCACTGCTTAAGTACCATAGAATGCTACATTTAAGTAGCCCTTCCCCTAATGGATTGCTAAGGAAAACAATCCTTCCTTAAATGGTGCACCTCAACAACCCCTACTTTCTTGGAGTGGTAAGAAATGCAAACGCTCATTTGACCACTACACACAAATGCACACAATAATTACTTAGTCTTTCAGTAAAGATGTTTATCAAGCTAGAACTTGTCATATTAAGTAGCATCCACAAGATGTCATGAACCAGACAATATTTCATGTTTCTTTAACAAGCACTATGCATTGCTTCAATAAACCATTTGATCTTAGAAATACTTTCCAAAATAAATGAATTTGTATTTTCACAAAAGATTGAATCAAATGTACTTGAGTTGTGTGATAAGCTTCCAGAATCCATCATAGATTACTATTTCAAAAAAACTTGACAATGGTCCATATGCATCACACCATGCATTAACAAAAGGAAAACATCAAGTGTATATAACTAAATTTGATTGTAATAAGAGTACCTAGCTCTATGACTTGATTGGCTTGATGGACTTTTGATGATCCTTTTGGTTTTCTAGGAGCAAATTAGAACTTTCAAGAGTATACATAAAAGTTAGGATCTACCATCATTTTTTTTAACAACTTTCAAAAGCAGACTGTGAACCAGCATTTAAACCTAAACTCTTATCAAATTTTGGTAAAAGCCACTGTTCACAATAATATTCTCAAAACTAAAAACACTACCTGATTATGGTTTCATACAACATGTTTTTTGAACTTTCTATTGATTAGATGCGAGAACTTGTTCTAGATTTCTAACTAAGCTCATTAATTGTTTAACCACAACAACATGAAAGAAAGAGTTCACTTATAGATATATAAAAGGCCTAGGCAACCTAGGCACTTTATCTATTTTAAGGTTGCTATCAACTTTTGAAGGTTCAAGCTCACCTTTTTCTAGACTTTCCGGGGGAGTGAAGAACTCCTCATGCTCGTTTTTTATACTTGTGCCTCCTCCCCATGCTAACTCCTTGTCACCATTTCAGCACATGTTCAATGTCTCCCACACAACATTGCTAATGCGTTTATACTCATGTTCGTGTTTTGCATTGTTTCAATTAATAGACATCAAAAATTAAATGCATAAAACATTGTGAATTAGGTCATGACCATGTGCAATTGCTTGCACTTTGAATGGTCATGTATAGAAGCATAATAAATTAGCCTTGGGTGTTTGCACACTACAATGACCTTATATGGACGTCACAATAGTAGTTTTTCTTGTATTCCTTAGATACAAGAAAATAAATAAAGTAGCATTCATTGAAATACTAAAAAAAGGGACTCACTTATCTAAAGTTATCATAATCAACCTTCTAATAATGAAAAAATCAAATCAAAATTGTGAATAGCCAATAAGTAAATGGACTTTTGAATTTTGCCCACACTTTTTGTCACACTTGCAAAATTCATAGATATGGAGTTTTATCTTACAACGTATCAGTCTTATGTGTTTGAAACTTTGGGATATTAGATGAATTATGTTTAAGAAACTAAAGATCCATTGAATGAATGGAATGTGATTTTAATTAATTATGTTATGGACTTTTTAAAATCTCAAAAATTATAATTATTTTTAAAACCCTTTTAAGCATTTAAAATTTATTATTAAAAAAAATATTTTGTGATATTTTTTATATGTCTTATAGTGTCATGATTTGAAATTGGAAATGGAAAAAAAATATTACTTTCAATATCATCTAATTATTCATATTTTAAGCCAATTTTCAACTACACTAGAAAAGGACTTTGAAAAGGGACTCTAATCCACAGAAATTGTGACACCCTAGTGTGTTTTCACCCCCCTGCAAAAGTATGAAGAATTAAGCTCCTAAACATGAGTTTCTAGAATCTATGTTGTGCATATTTGTCAATCTTCTATACATGCACGAAGTTGTTCTTAGAGCATTTAAATTTACTTTGTCTTCAAACATTTGAAAAGTTGGGTTGCCACCACACACCTTGAGAACCTTTAGGGTAATAGAAACTTGAACTAATATTCTAAAACTTTGCTCTACAATCTACAACTCTAGATCTCTACAACTATGTTCTACACTTCAATCTACAACTTTATACCAAGTTGTGCCTTTACAATCTATAACTCCAAAATTGTGTAATGAACTACATGACCTTTATAATATGTAACTTTACAATTCTATAACCAACTGCACCTCTACAATTAGTAGCTATGCTCTACTTTTAAGAAAACTAACAAGTTACAGTCATTGATTATCACATTGAGCACTACAAGTTCCAATTTGGCATGATTTTTTAAATTTTGATTTTGATGGACAAGTAGCTCAAGCTTGAACTTCACAAGTTTAAACAACAATGAAATGTTCAGCAAAGTGTACATTTGAAGCTTTGACAAGCCAACTTGGATTCCCATTGTCTAGAGTAGAATGTTTAGAGGCTCAATGTTGAGTAAGTTTTTAGGGTTTAGTGAAAGTCGTCATGATTAATAGGTAAAGACGACTTTCACAAGTGATGTAAATTACACATGCACATTGGGGCGAATAAGAAACTTTGTCACAAAATTTGAATTTGTTTTTGTGATCATTAAATGAACTAAATAAAATTTTATCAACATATGTCCATTGCAATGTTGACTTTAATATTCCACCCATTGTCTACCATGTGGTCCAATTTTTAAAAATTCACAGCATGCATCCCTTCCCAAGCAAAACAGCCTTAGACTTGTTGGCTCATTTGTGTGTGTCCTTATCCAAAAAGGAAAAAAAAGGAAAAAAAGAGGGGGGGAAATAACAAAGGAAAAAAAAACAAAAAAATGACCAAAAAATGAGACAAAAAGGTAAAAAAAAAAAAAAAGAAAAAAAAACAAAAACACAAAAAAAAAAAAAAAAAAAAAAAAAAAAAAAAAAAAAAAAAAAAAAAAAAAAAAAAAAAAAAAAAAAAAAAAAAAAAAAAAAAAAAAAAAAAAAAAAAAAAAAAAAAAAAAAAAAAAAAAA
>Ga0116227_10002977_pt1 | contig 38032 bp, 36 predicted proteins | sample S1TSphgellanicum_FD_89693 | JGI IMG/M metagenome (GOLD analysis project Ga0116227, IMG submission 89693) | Host-associated microbial communities from peat moss isolated from Minnesota, USA - S1T2_Fb - Sphagnum magellanicum MG | ecosystem: Host-associated > Plants > Peat moss > Unclassified...
CACCCACTGAGGGAAGTTATCAGCAGTCACTTTTCGGAAAGTTTTTGGTATGGTCGTTGCTGATTTTGGGTACTGTAGCTGTGCAAGATTACAGAACGTCTCTCGGGATTTGTGCTGCTGCTTTGAGAGAAAAGCATTAACCAGGAAGGTGGAGAGGAAAAACATAAAGGAAGAGGGAAAGGAAGGAAGGTGGGAAAATCAAAAGAAAATTTGCTTCTCCTCCCTCACACACACACACACACACACCTGTGCCTTAGGCACGGGGCACACACTAGTTAAAAAGAAAACAACCTAATAAACTTGCCACATTTAGAACTCCAATAGCAAACCTTGCGCTTTGCAAAGATTCCAACTTTCCAGCTTTTTTCATGGCAACTCCGTGCGAACTTTTGCCTTTCCTTAAAAAGACAAAAATGCAGTCTTTCTCTTTTGGGCTAGCTAAGGTACCACTGAAAGAAAGGAGGGGATAAGGGGGGTGAAAGCAGGTCCAAAGACAGGGTGAAGACAGGGTGACTTTACAGATAACTCTATTGAGGGGATAGGGGGTGAAAACAGGCCCAAAGGGGTAAAAAGCAGGCCCAAAGACAGGGTGAAGAGAGGGTGACTTTACAGATAACTCTATTGAGGGGATAGGGGGTGAAAGCAGACCCAAAGACAGGGTGAAGACAGGGTGACTTTACAGATAACTCTATTTAGGGGGTGAAAGCAGGCCCAAAGACAGGGTGAAAAGAGGGTGACTTTAGGGATAACTCTATTTTAGGGGGTAAAAGCAGGCCCAAAGACAGGGTGAAGACAGGGTGACTTTACGAATAACTCTATCGTGTGTACAACACGTGTGCAAAAACTTTGTCATGTTTTCAGACGAGTGTGGCTAGCAATATTTGGTGCGTCATCACGGACGAGTTACTTTTCGAGGAGGGTCCCCCCTCCCAATTGTTGTTGTTGTTGTTGCTCGGCATGTGCACTTGAGACACTTTATTGCATCACCGAGTTCCGTAAATTGAAAGGCGTTCGTCACATTCATGCAAACTTTGGTTATATTTAGTAGTTCAATGTGGGGTGTATAACGATCCCGTGTATGCCCGTGTGCTACGTACTCTCGAGTCTCTACTCTCATTGTTATTCAAAATGCCTAATGACCGGCCGACCGACGAGACTAATTTAGTAGTAAAACATAACAAAATGTTAACCGATTTTTTGAATTTTTTTTTTTTTTTTTTTGACCAAAGGATAGTGGCAACTTGCTCGTCATGGCCCCCCGCCCCCCAACTTGAAGAACTAATAGACGGTTTTTATACATTCTCTGCGAGTATATCCCTCAACAACACGTTTTTAATGCCCGTCTCGTCCGCGCCAACTTGTTCGTTGCCCCCACCGTGTTTATGGTTGTTGTTGCCCCCACTTATCCTTAGTCTCGGCAAACCTTTGCTGACTCGTGTATTATTATTTTTTTCCAGCAAAGATGAGTCGGAAGGAGTAGCGTAATAATCTTGCTGACTCACGGATAGCTCTCCAGGTAATTTCATAGTATATTTCAAGCATACCTTATACCCATGAATTATCCGTCGGAGAAGAAAAGAAGAGGGGGAAATCTTATGTTAAAAATTAAGGTCGTTCGTATGTGGTATGACCGCCTCATCGTAGGCCCTTTATTAAACCCGACTCTCAAAGCTTTACCCTTCCACATTAACATATTTTCACAAAAGAACGTCGACAATTCGTGGACCGAGGAAGGAACTGGTTTCAATTCAATTCGGGCTAATTGGAGGTTCTCAAGAAGTTCGAGAATGGAATAACCGTCCATAGTACCCGCCTGTTCCATAACTAGACTAGACGACAACAATCGGGTCTAAAAATAACCACACACATCACTAATTCAATAAAGAAGCATAACCCTAACCCTAAACATAATCTCCGGAAGATTATGAAATCTTAAGGTGCCTACCCGGTGACAAAATTTTGAATTAGGTCAAGTTTACACCACAAATGTGTGAGAAAAAAAAAAAAAAAACTTTGCTTATGAGGTGAAAATTTATGCAAATTTTCGAAGATCCATGCTTCTATTAATTTAAAGAGCGGAGTGTGCCCACATTTTATTTTATACAGTGATGAATTAATCATTAGCCAGCACCAGATCATTCACACTTTTTGGAGGTCAGCTCACAGTACAATTGGTTGGAAAAATGCTCCACACATATCCATCCATGAGACAGGAAGATCAGCCAATTGTATAAGTGGATTAGCCATAATAAGTAAGTGTGCTACCAGATCTGCCATCTCCAAAATATAATTTACTTATTACAACGACCGTCACTTGATTGATTCCCTTGTGTCTTCTTTGAATGCAAACAACTCACCCTCTTACGAAGGAATAGTTGCATGCTTTATTTTCATATACTCCCCTTCCTTACATTGACCTGGATTTCTTTGTTCAGCATGCCATTTCACTACAACAAAAGGTGTCCCTGTACGCCAAGTGATTACAACAAAAGGTGTCCCTGTACACCAAGTGATTACAACAAAAGGTGTCCTTGTACATCAAGTGATTTCATTACAAAAGATGTCCTTATACGTCAAGCGATTTCATTGGATTTTAAGTGAATTCATTGGTTGTAATGAACAGATATCAATGAAAAAATAGTGAATTAAACTAATGAACTGCACCCACATTTTGTAATAGTGTTTGGAGCCTATGACCACACTCTAAATGAACCCAAAAAATAATTTAAATCATATTATAGTGTGTATAAAACAAAACATATCTTGAAAATTTTATTATAGTGAGAGAGTTTTTAGCCAAAATATAGAGCCTTTTTTGGTTGCAAACTTTATGCAAAAATGATGATGATGGATGAAGTTCGAAGCTCCCTCAAGTGCGTGCGAGAAATACATCATCACACATTGTCAATTTGTCATTACCTTGTGGAATTTGGGCAAATGGTAACTAATAAAAATGGCTACTTTTTTTTGCCACATTTCCCACAAAAGCCCGCCCATAAAGAAAAAAAAAACCACTCTACTTACTTACTTACTTGGTCATTTTGTAATCCAATTTGAGGAATAAAAAAGTTCTAATAATAATAATAATAATAATATAATAAAATTGTGGTAGTGAAATAGGCTCAATGGGTCCTAATAAATGACACCCATTTAAAAATATTTAAATTTCAAACCATTTATTTATTTATTTATTTAAAATAGATCTTCTTCATCTTGACCATCGTTAGATGTATTAAATCCGACGGTGTATGAACGAGTAAAGCAAAAGAACGTGAGTGAAAAGAGAAAGAGATTTGACTTTTGACTATTGCACTTTTCCTTTTGCTGCGTGTGGCGGCCTCGCGGGGGGGGGGCCCGATACTCCGGGGCGGGGCGGGGCGGGGCGGGTATATTCCCCTCATCTGGCAGCAAGATCAGTATACCCGGATGGCGAAACTGCGCCGGCGTTTTCAATGGGCGGCGCTGTGGTGGAAAAGCTGTGTAAAATTATGACCCTTGAAACTAATAACAACGCCTTGGGTAATAGTCTACCCCTCGTTTCATCGGGCGATGTCGGCGAAAATGCAAGTCGTTTGTGGCGAAAGGTGGCGAATTTCGTTGGTTTCTTTGTGTCTCTGTCCTCCGCGACGTTTCCTGTCTTTCTGTCTGTCCTCCGCGACAAGGACGCCGAATTCCGCCGTGCAATTCCACAAGTACCTCGCGGCGGAATTGTTTGTTCGGAGCTTTCGGCTACCGCAGCGACGAGCTTGGCAGTCGTAGTGCGCCTTGTTGCTGCTCCTCCTTTCCCCCTTCGCTTCCGTTTCTTCTCTTGCTTCTTCTTCTTCTTCTTCTTTTTCTTCTTCTTCTTGGCAGCATCGTCTTCCCTGTTTTCGTCCGCACATTTTGAGACAAATCTCAGCTCCGGAGCCCCATTCTCGACTCATTTCCACTCTGTTTTCTCTCTCCGACTTGCACTCGTACTCTCGCACAACAATCCTCAGTCTGTAGACCTCATGGACTCCATCTCTTGTCCCCTCCCGTTGTCCATGTCTTGATGACGTTGTTTTTTTTCGTTCTTTTTTTCTTTTCTTCTGTTGCTTGTGTGTGTTGTTGTTGTTGTTTTTCTGGGGTTTAAGAGGAAGAAGACGTTCTCAAACAAACACAGTTGCGTGCTGTGCTGTGCTGCTTTTTGTCGATTGCAGCAGCAGGAGCTCTGGTGACGCGAGTTAGAGTGTGTTGTGTGCATCGCAGATGCATCTGTTTCTGAAATTCCGTAGAAGAGGATCTCGGAAATTGCAGCTCTTGTAAGGTCTCACTGGGGATTTATGCAGTTCGTCTGCGTCTCGTGAGACGAAGAAGAAGAATTGGAGATGATGCATTCTCGAGGATGCGACGCCGGAGATGCAGTATAAGAAGAAGCTCCATTGCTTATGACGACGACGACGACGACGACGACGACGGGGTTCTCAGCAGCTCCAGGTCGCGGGTTTCTTACTTCCTGGAAGCAGCAAAAATAGGCGATGCCGATGGACAGAGCTTTTTCTTTTGCAGTAGGAGGCTACCCATGGATCGACAAGGGAGACGAAGACGACATGAGCAGTTTCTTGTTTTCCGAATGCGTATTCGCAAACAGTGTCTACAGAGAGCAGAGCAGCAGCCCCCGCGATCATCAGACCGAAAAAGGAAAAATAAGAGAAGAAGAAGCAGCATGAGATCCGTGCAGAATTGACGCCTAAGCACTGAGAAGCAGACAACCACAGCCACCTTTTGTGCATGACCGATCCAAGGAGCTGCACAGAGACACAGAGAAACAGACGCAGAGACAGACAAAGAGAGAGACGCAGACACAGAGAAAACAGAGACAGAGAGAGCACACGCAGAGACAGAGGGACACACAGAGAGAACGCGGGGGAGTGAGTGGGGATGCCGCTCTTTGGTGGCAGAATTAGGCATGGAGATGGAGAACAAGCTGTTGTTGGCAGGAATGCTGCAGCAATAAGAAGAGCGTCGAGATCGGTGCGGGAGTACTGGTTCTCAAGCCCGAGGTTCGCGGGCAAGCGCCAGGATGCTCATGCGTACAGAGCGTTGCTGGTGATGAACGTGCTGGAAGCGGCGTTGATTTGCGTGAGCGGGATCTTAGTATTCGAAATGACGATCAAAACGCTGCAGCAGCAGTTCTCACGCACGGTCATCTTCCCGCTCTACTTGCCGCGAGCGATGGGGATTGCAATGGCAGCAAAGCATCAGGGATCCGTGGCACTGGGCAACTTCATCGGCTTCTACTTCTCCAGGATCTACATGGCTGTGCGCTCTTCCAATTCGCTTGGACATAGCCGCTTTGTTGCAGTCCTTCTCTTCGCCATCCTTGGCACCTGTGAGTCGCAGATCGGAGCTTGGTTCATGAAGAAATGGCTATGTCAACAACATCCCAGGAAGAAGGAGGTGCCCACCTTCGACAATGTAGCACAAGCCTTTTCGTACATCCTCATCGTCTTCTCTTCTTCTCTAGTGTTTGAAACCTTAATTGCAGTTGCTGAATCTGTCACAAGTATGGTGGAATGGAAGTATTTTTTCCGTTATTGGGGGACTTGGTGGCTTGGAGTGCTCTCTGCCATGCTCAGTCTTTCGCCCGCAGTGATACATTTGATGGCTCTTGAGCTGCCACCACAACCACTGCTGCATTTTTTGTTGTTGTTCAGCAGCAAGAAGAAGGTGATGGGCAGCATCAAAAAGCTGAGTATCAAGAGCAGTTTCAAAGCTGTTTTTCTCTGGAGTCTTACATTGGGTTTGCTCATCATGGTGTTCTTGTACTCTGTCCGGACCTTCATCAGGCCATTGCCATATCTGTTGTTTCCATTGATCATTTGTGCGGCTTTTGTGTTCAACCGAGTGGGTTGGTCCTTGGTTGTTGCGGTGAGTTCTTTGTTCTGTGCACTTGGTACCCTGCACCGTGATAGCTCTCTCTACTACATGGCGGGTGCTCCCAAAGATAAAGCCTCTCCAAGTTTGGTGCTCCAGATTGAGCTTTTCATATCGGTCGTTGGACTTGTTGGCATTGTGCTTGCTGCTGCTGTGAAGGAGAAGAACCAGCTGACTCATGACCTAAACCAAGCGATGGAAGGTCTTGAAAAAACTGTGGAGGAGCGAACCAAGGAGCTTGTCAAGGCCAATGAAGAGTTGCAGGTGTCTCAGAAAACGGCAGAGCATGCCAATCATGCCAAATCAGAATTCCTTGCCAACATGAGTCATGAAATCAGGTCTTGTCCTCTCTTTGATTGACAGAAGGAGTTTCCTTCTTCACACAGAAAAAAACATGAATGTTGGTGTCTCTGTTGGTTTGTTTTTGTTGTTACTGCAAGCAGCCAGAACAACAATCCCACCATTGTCAAGCTTGATCCTTTGCACGTTTGTTGTTGTTGTTGTTGTTGGTTTTTTTTTTTTTTCAAATTTTGTAAGTGATTTTTGTACAAATGTGCAGGACTCCAATTCATGGCATACTTGGCTTGACAACACTGCTGCTGGAATCAAAGCTCACTGTAGACCAGCAAGAGAGTCTCATTTCTTTGAAAGAATGTGCAGACTTGCTGCTGCATATCATTAACAGCGTGTTGGACCTGACCAAAATTGAGGCAGGTCGCTTAGAAGTTGAAAGGGTGCCATTCAGCATTCGCAGATTGGTTTCCAGTACCCTACTTATGCTACAGACTCGTGCACTAGATCGAGGACTCAAGCTCCTGTGGGAAGTTCAGGCAGAAGTGCCAGATCTTCTTGTTGGCGATACAGGAAAGATCCAGCAATGTCTTCTGAACCTTGGTATGTTATAGAGGTTATATACAAGGTGCATACCAGCAAAGCTCTGAGTGACTTACAAGTGCATCATATTTCCTTTGATGTTGCTCCTGTTCTGCAGCATATGCTTTCAAGCATGTTGGTCTTGGTGAGAGATGGGTTTTATGTCTGATCTTTCTTTCTGTTTGATTGCAAAGTTTCTCAAGCTGCATGTGATACTGCTGCTAGTCTTATGGTTTCTCCAGTGGAGAAGATTGTTTTTGGAGTGGAGCTGAGAAGAACGTTTATCTATGTCACTTTGGGTGTGTGTGCAGTGGGGAATGCACTGAAATTCACAAACAAAGGCACAGTCACTGTGCGTGTGATGCTTCCTAGAACTAAGGATGAGCCAGCTGCTACAAAATCTACAACTGTGGCGTCTTTTGGTGGTGCAGATTTGGGGCTACAAGAAGCAGACAACAGTGCACAATCGCCAGGTTTTCAGCCTGTCAAGCAACCACCCACTTCATTTGCCAAGTTACACAGTTGGTCAAGCTGGCCAGGTGCCTACTTCAAAGTTCAACCTGACAACAAGGAGGCTTATATACATGATGATTCTGTATGGTTTGGTTCATTGAAAGTAGCACCAGTGACAGAGATTGAGAAGCCTGAGGAAGAAAGCCCTTCTTCCAATGAATCTACTGTCTCCACAAAGCCAGTTCAGATTGAATTTGAGGTCCAGGACACTGGGATTGGAATCACCAAAGACAAGCTCCAGGACATGTTCAATCCTTTTACACAAGCTGATCCCTCAGCATCACGCCTTTATGGTGGCACTGGACTTGGTTTGTCCATTGTGCAGAGGTATGCTACTCTTGGGGGGAGGGAGAAGAAAGAATGATTCAAGGAGTTGTATTATACATAAACTCTTGGAAAGAAACGGTGGCTCAAGGAGTTTATCTTATAAGCTGTTGGAAAACTGGTGATTTGAAGAGTTATCTTATACCCTGCTATGTCTCTTCTTCTGAATTGCAGCTAGATTACCGTATGAAAAACAGTAAAATACTCCAATGTTGGACCTGAAAGAGAGTGTCTGTGAAATTTTTGGCAGGTTTGTTGAGCTTTTGGGTGGTACCATCTGGGCCAACAGTGTCGTGGACAAGGGCAGTACTTTTACTTTCAAGTTGCCATTTGTTGCTTTGAGTGGTGACAAAGATGATGATACATCTGCTGCTGCTGCTGCTGCTGCTGCTGCTGCTGTGGTGGCTTCTTCTGATCATGTCATTCAGCATCCATTGAGGTTTCCATCTCTGGAGAAGAACTGGCTGACTCCTTCCAAGACTACAACTGCTGCCAAAAGTGGGCTTTTGTCACACAGGCGTGCATATTCTCTAGGTGTCTTATTAAGAGGAGTAAAGTTTAGCTTGCCAGATGCTTCTTCTTATAATGCAGAATTTCTGAATGGAGAAGATTCGTCTGACCTTGGTGCATCAAAACAATGGGCACCTGGAGGAAACGGTGTCACCTCCTCACCAGTAGATCAGTCAGTGAGAACAAGTGTGTCAGGAGCTATCCAAGAGGAGAATGGCTTGTTTCAACAGAATGTGTTGTTGTCTGATCAGGATCTCTTGCACAGTAGCAAAGAATATGGGATCTCATCAGACAGGGGGGGATCAAAGCCCCCAGTTGGGATGGATTCAAGACAGCAGGATTCAAGTTGCCAACCTAGTTCAGCAATGGCTGCTGAAAGCAGCAAACTAGTGAAGAATCCAGAGCTAGAACAATGTGCAAGGAATCCATCTGGGCATGAATCATTGGGAACTTTGTTACCGGACAGCTCCTGCTCACATAACCTGTCAAGAGCTGCTGAGATCCCTCAAAAACCCACTGATGTGTTTATATTGGAGAAATTGAGGAGTTTAACTCCTCAATCAACTTCTCAGGAAATGCAAGCTAATAATTCTTTATCACCTTCTTTGCAGAATCAGGATGGAGTTTCACCACAGTGCCTTGAAATCTCCATGCATGATCATAAGGATATTGTTATTGATGTGCCAGAGGTAAATTATGGACAATTCTTGCAAGGTTCTGATCAATGTCATCCAAAAGGGGTGGCCTCATCAGGGTCATTGAATCTGACAGTGGGTCTAAGTTCAACTGATTCTGCTAGCCACAAGCTTGCACCAAATGGTGCTAATTTAGGCCATGGTTTGTCACTGCCAGAAGGCATAGTTCAAACATCACAAGATGCCCTTCAAACCCAGCAACACCAGAAGGTTGTATTAGAGTCTCAGAAGAGATTTCGGAAAAAGGCAGCGGCGATGGTCACTTCGCCTCCTAAAGATGCACCAGAGCAGCAATTGAAGATATTGCTGGCAGAGGACAATCCCATCAACCAGAAAGTGGCTACCCGTCAACTAGAGAAATATGGACACAGAGTTACAATTGTCAGTGATGGTAGGGAGGCATTGGAAACTGTTCAAGTCCATCATGATATGTTTGACGTTGTTCTCATGGATGTCCAGGTATCATCAAACGCATAAGAATATCCAAGAGTTTGTTGAGTCTTTTTTCTTTTTTCTCAAATGCTTTTTCTTCAAGGCTTGGATGTTGGTTCCTAAACAATTCACTGACAAAATGAATATATGTGCTTGCTTATCATATCTATCAAGGAATTATATAAGGAGGCACATGATTTGCTATGAATCTTCTTGATGTGAAAAGTTGAGTATCAAATTCTTAATGCATCATATGTTGAATAGAAGCAATTTTCTAATTTTTCTGGATTGTTTCTGGCCACTTTTTCTCAGATGCCAAACATGGACGGTTTGCAAGCAACTCAACATATAAGGGAGGTAGAACGACAAGAAGGGTGGAGCAGACTCCCAATCCTTGGACTGACTGCACATGCAATTCATGGCTACCAAGAGACATGTCTGTCACATGGTATGGATGGCTATTTGGGGAAGCCATTCAACATTAAGCAATTACTCATACAGATGATTGACATCCTTCCTCCTGACAAGAAACTCCTAAGGGATGAAGGGTAAAAAAAGTGGCTTATTTATCCCCTTTTTTGTTTCTTCCCTTTTGAAGATCTTGAGGTTTTGAGGTTCAGGATTTGTTTGAAGACTGTTCCAGATCTCTTGCAGTCATAGTAGTAATAGTACCCTCTCTCTTCTGCTCATCTGTATAGAGATTTTATTGTCTTCTCCAATTTGACAGAGAAAAGAAGGAACCCTCATTTTTTGTGAGTTCCTCAAATGAGTTGAAAGTTTGTTGTTGATGTTGGCCTCCTCTCTACAAAGGGTTCTGGCAATGCCAGAGAAGAGTGGTGCCAATGATGTGTAAGATAACCATTCTCCTGTATGATTAATCCCTTTTCAGAGTTTAGGTCATTGGAAACAGAGCTTAGATTTTCAGTAGCTGAAAGTAGTTGAGATCTTTAGAGGAAGGAAGGAGGTGTAGAGGAAAACAAAGCCATATCATTCTTTGGCAGGCATGATTGAGGAAAGTCTCGTGTATACAACTAGTAAGCATCTAACTAGTAGTGTACATACAAAACAGGAAGGCAGCATTTGCATGGGTTTCATGGGGGGGCCTTTGTTTGGCTCAAACATCATGATGTAACCTCAAAACACAAAGTGTCTTTGGAGAACTGATGTCATGAATTGCTATTGGAATGTGCTCCAGCAAGCTTCATAATTTTCTGACCTAGAAAAAGTGGGATGTTTCTGTAGATTGTGGATTCCACTGGAAGTTTTTGTTTAGTGCAGATTCCACTTAGTTTTTGTATACTGCAGATGTTGTTTTGGGAGAATGTTATTGAATACTAGTTTTTGAACAGAAGGTTTGACGCTGAAACAGTTGTAGTTGTGGTGATGAGTACTGCATTGGGGATTGAATATTCATGGCCTTCCAGGCCCAACAATGTTGTACATAGCAATTGCAGGTGGGCTTTTGCTATGCAGAGAGTCCAGACAAAGGAGCGAGAAGGTAGTTGAAGCTTTTATTCACAAGCCCCCCTGTCCATGCATGGGGGAGGAGCAGAGCCCAGAAAAAGGAGTGAGAAGAAAGTTGCAAAGCTTCAATTCAGAAGTGTTCCCATCTATGTTGGGGGGAAGGAGTGGTGGCCATTTTGGTTTTCTCAAGTGAACTGTTTGGTCTCTTACATATGGCACCCAATTTACAATCAGGGCCTTCTAAAACCTCAAAATTGCTGTAAGATAATCTTCTCCATTCAATGTTCAAATTGTACAATGAAAAATAGACACAGCATAGGACTTTGATTTCAAGTTTTTAAGAAAATCAGGAATGAAAGTTTAAGTTTATTAATCCTGGTAAAGTTTCTGATTGTTAAACAGAATTTTTTAAGTTGCAATTTCATATCTCATTTGCAGAACCTTCAAATAAATCCACTCAGAGAGATCTATTCTTTACAAGAAGAGAATCCAGCATGTGGATCCATGCCTCCATGCTTTTGAACATGGACGAGCTCTCCAAACTTAAAACTACAGAACTTTGTTACCCTATCACACCTCTCTTCTTGAAATTGATTGCTGGAACAGTACAGCAATATCATGTATTCCTCCTATGTAGAATCTCCCTAGCAAAAGACTTGCATTGTAGAAGGTGTTGTCCAACAATGCTGCTATAGCACAATCCGAGCTTGATTTCAGTATAACTTCCATGTATGCATTAATGATTTGTTGAATTACCATGGGTTGTCTTTTCCTCTATATGGCCTTATCATTTTTAAAAAACCCAGGGAATACCGTGGGTAGCTGTAAAGTATTGTTTTAAACAAATTTGAGGCCTACAGATCTGTCTCTGCATTGAAACCTTTCAAGATTTTTGAAACATTAAAGCAGATAGTAGCAAAAGGCCTCAGTCCAGTGAAGAGAAAATTTGCCTCAGTCCAACTCCTTGCCAACAAAGGGCTTTGAAGCAAATTCCTCTTCCTCTTTGGGGGAATGGATAGTGACCATATCAGGCAGTGGAGTCATGGGTCCTTGCTTTCCCTTTGGATCCCAGTCAAGCATGATCTTGACCTTGATGCCCAACACCCCCTGCACACTCCACGTTAAAACAAGGTATGTATTTATTAGTCATCACAAAATCGATTGAACACACTGCTTGTGAACTGATTGGTACCTGCTACCATCAAAGGAACACAGGTAGGTGTACCTGACCCATTTGGACCAGTGTACCATGTCCAAAAGGAGATGGGAGCAACTTAATCTAATAGGTAGAAGAAAAACAAACCTGTCGTAAGAGTACATGCCTCACAGCACTGTCAATATACTCATTAACAGGGCTGCCTGAAGAAATCATATAACCATCCTTGAATTTCATGGACTTGGCACGTTGTGCACGTAGTTTGCCACTCACTATCACCTGCCAAGAAGCAAGAGATAACACTTTTGATCAAATGGTGTCATGTACAGTACATATGTGGTGGATGTCACTCCAACTCCTATGGTTCTTTACAAAAAGCATCAACAAATATTTGAACTTTCTAGTCTATATGGAAGAAGAAGATCCATGAAGTTGCAGAGAAATCTCCACAACAACAATTAAAGGTAACACCACAATGAGTGCAGTCATAACCTCATGAGAGTTGCTCACAAAGTGACAGACCATCACCTTCATCTCGAACGGGAGTGACGAGCTGCCATGACTACCCACTGAGTTCATCAGCTCCCAACAGTGGGTGTAGATAAGCATATAATAATCTTCCCAAAAACTTGGGCAAACCATTAAACACAATCTGCATCCTGAGTTTCTGTTGCCTTTCCGGAAGAAGAAGTAACACAAATTGAGACCTTCTGTCATCACACTCTAAACTAGAGGATTGGGAGATAACATAATGACATAGTACCTCACAACCCTTGGCTCCACTCTCCATGATAAACCTGAGTACTCCATAGCATGCCCTAAACAATCATCATGCCCACAATCAAAAGTCAGCATCACAATGTTGCAAAAAGAAAGCAAAATCAAAATGATAGTCTCTTATGAATCACAAAATCCTTCAAACTTATCGATGGAGAGAAAGAGAGTGCAGTAGGAGAAAGAGAGTGTGGGTTGGTTATGTGCACAGAGCAAGAAGACCAGCAAGAAGCAGCTGAAAAGTCCACAATTACAACATTGCCAAAAACACAAGAGCATGATGCTGTTGTCAAAGAATCACAAGATTATCCTTCAGCAGACTTCATCAAAATGAAGAAAAAGAAATGAAGAGAGAGTGTGTGTGGGTTTCTTACCTGCGTACAGCAAGACCACCAAGAAGCTTGTAGCGGAGGGATTCAGCCTGGGCTATTGCACACAAGCCTCGGTTGTTCACCTTCTCCACATACAGCTCCACAGTATTCTCAGGGAAGTTGAACCGTTTCTGAACAACTGATGTCAACTCTCGAATCCTCCGCCCCTTCTCTCCTACAAATTCATTTTTCTTGTTGTTAGGGTATAAGGGGTTACGGGTTACAGGTATCCATCCACATATGTATTATACAGCTTACAAGAATCAAAACAAACACTACTGGCTCTCAAAAAAAAAGGGGATTTTGGTCTGTGACATAGTGGCTACCATCTCTGGTGTTTTCCAGATCTGCAAATGCAATTTTTCCTGTCTTGGTGTTACAATTTCTTAAACCCTAAACCTGGGCTTCCAACAGGATTGCACTAAAGAAATGGTCAGAAATGTGCAGAGATCGTACCAAGAACATTCTGAGTGCGAGTGGCGCGGATGATGATTTCAGTGCGCATAGGAGTTACACGAACTTCCACTCCCGAATAGCCATCCTCCGCCAGTTCCCTGGTGAGTAGTTCATTCAATTCCGCAAAGAAAACTCCATCTGCCACAAACTGCAACAGAAAGGAAATAAATATGACGAGAGGGGGATCCAAAACGATAACCATCAGATCTTCCAACTCCTCAAAAACAACCCCGAAATATTATTTGAATTATTTCAATAAAGAATAACCCAACAATTTGGCAATGCACGGGGAACTGAAAAAAGGGGGAAACAAAGACAAAGCTTTTAGATGTAACACGCACCTTCCTTTTCTTGCTCATTTGCGTAGCCATGCTTCTTGGGGTGTATACAGAGGCGTGTATATATCACCAAACCTATTGAGAAGGAAAATAAAACCAGCAGCTGAGAAGAAGGAAGACGTGTGCTAAAACTACCGCAACAACAAATTCAATCAAGAAACCAAATTCGCGGGAGGGAGTCGACGAGGACGACGAAGAACAAAAACTACAAGACTGAAAACCATGTATCTCCCCCCCCCTACCCACCCACCAACCCTGCGCGCCCCAAACCCTAACCCTAAACCTAAATTTTGTGTGCAAAGCTAGCCAAGTTGTTTTTGGCTTTTGGGGTGCCAGGGAAACAGTGATTTTTGGGGGGGGTCTTCTCAATGGTGTGTCATTGGCACTTTCTAGGGTATGTTCACAAACATGACTCACAATTAGGATTCACATAAAGCATTGTCATATTTTTTCCTTTGTATATTTTGATCTTTGGTTTGGTTGAAGAAATCATGTTTGTTAACATCGCAACGATATCACAAGAACAAAAACTTACACAATTCGAAAGGTATTTTTCAACTTATTAGAGTTATGGTAAAAGTTACACATCAATCTATCTTTCCTCACTATCGATATCACAAGAACAAAAACTTAACACAATTCGAAAGGTATTTTTCAACCTATTAAAATTATGATGAAAGTTACACATCAATCTATCTTTCCTCACTATCTTTGTCATTGCAACATTATCCCTTTATAATGTCACTATCACAATGACCCTTTACATTATAAAAAAATTTACTAATAAAAAATTCTCTTAAACAAAATGTATAACAATTGGTTATGACAACACATTCAATTATATGAAAGGTGGGTTACAAATCATATTAAAAATAGAATTTTCAAAGTGAAAATTTATCGAAGGAAAACGTTACTAATATGGAATGTGTGTAGAGGTTATTGTGTGAATTTTTTGTGTGTGACAAGGATGTTCATGGTTTAAGTGTATTCATGCAACCAAAGTGGAAACTCAACCAAAGAGAATGCTATTAATATGCTATTAATGTTGTTATTGTGTGAGAAGTATTGCATGACATGAATGAAAATTAATATTATACAAGTGCAACTTATGCAGAAGGTGTGATGAAAATGTGGTTCCAAACTTGAAAAACAGGTGGTTTGAAAATATAGTATCTTGAAATTCATGATGTGTTTCTTTACACATGAATTCAAAACTAATTAAATATTTTGTCAATAGTATTTGTGTAGTGAAGTATTTTACATTTGACTTATAAAATGAACAATGTGTATTCTTAAGTATGCCACCATGACAATCAAGAAAAACATATATGACTTAACTAAGATCTCATAGGGGGTTGAACCCTAGTTGATTTGATAGTTCTCCTCAACTAGAATGGAAAAAAGATCAACACAAAACAAGCCACTTTAGAATTTAAATAACTTCCAAATTTTTAATTACAAAATCTATTATGATGGGACAAATTTATTACATCATCAATTTCTTTTTATCCCCAATATGAGAACTTACAAAAACCTAATCATTCACTCAACCCAATTAGAAACAAATAATAATAATAACAAAATGTGATGAATGCATAATGAATTCATTGGAATAGAAGTCAATGTTGAGTTGTTAGATTCCCAACCCAAAGTGCCCAAATTAGAACATAGACAAATATTATAGAATTTGGGAAAAGAAAAACCATACATCCACATTCACAAATGTTGGTACAAACCCAACAATCCCCTTACATACTATGATGGTCATACAACTAACCACCTATTGTTCTTCATAATGCAATTTCTCCTTCTCCCATTCCTAGATTATTGTGTAAAATGGGAAATTTTCAAGCTTGTAAAATTCATGAGCATGCATTCTAACCACCAAGTCCAAATGGATTGTCAAATGGTTACAAGTTCATGAAGTTGATTGTGGAGAAAGCCCTCTCATCCTCCATGCTAGCTCAAACCACAACAATGGCCAATTCCACAAACTTGAAATATTTTGATAACTTTTGACACATAATGGCATTAGAGGCCAAATGTTTACACAATTTTGTTGTGGGGTTAGAATTAAGTGGTAGATGCAGGGCACCGTAAGAATTAATTTTCATGGTTATGACAAAAACAGAAACTTGTTAGTCAAATTATGTTGGATCCAACAAACCAACAACCAAGGAACTACATGTAGATATTGCCTTGGGGTGGTAAATTTAGCTTTTAGAACTACCAAATATTTAGGAAATGTAACTTCTACATTGGATGCCTCCCAAAATGGGGATGAAATATCCCATTTGCATTCATCAAGTCATGAGTAAGGAAATGTTTTTCAAGTTCTTTTATGAACCCCTCCACTGCACATGTACATTGGTCCTTTACAAACTGGACAACAATTTCCCAATCATCCCTAGTCACCATAAACATATGTTTAATATTAAGACATGTCTTATGCAACATTAAAAAATGGCCATTGACCTGGAATGTAACATATTCACCTTAATTTTCTAGCTCCAAGTATCACACACCGTGTGGAAAGCATCACACCTATTAGTCACCAAGTCATTGAACATCTAAAACTAAGGGTGACCATAATTCTTTAGTGGGTCCACATACATTATATATAGATTAACAATAATGACAACAATAGAGGTCATGTAAGATTGCATATAAACGTATATTTACCCTAGCCAACTTGGACAAACTTTGCATTACCTTTAACACAGGCAACACACAAGTCAATCCCAAATAAGTGTTACAATCACACAACAACTCATAATTGTTCAAGTTGTAATTACATTCTCAACAAGGTCATCAGTCATCATCACCACAAGACTTTTATATTCGGCCAAAACACACTTGGTAGGTGCAACCATGAAAATCCATTGAGTTTTGATATTGCAAAGGATCTTCAAACCTTTTGTTTGCAAGAATTCTATCACTTCCCATGCTCCATGTGTTTGTTAAGAAAATGAAAAAAATAGACATACATGGACTATAGTAAAACCTCAATTTTCCCAACAAACGATAGACTCAAAATTGTTTGCATGGCCAAGTTGCACCTATGTGCCATGAAATGGATGTTAGTGATAAATGGGGCATGTTTTCTGTGAGTTGCATTATCACCCTTGTCTTCAAACCTTGAAATACAATCACACCATTTGCATGAAAACAAACCAACTTGGATGTCAAATCCCCATTAAATAATCCCCCAAAAGTGTGGATAAAATTCACCAACATGGTAATGAGGTTATTACACCCACCTCTTTTAATGACCATTTGTAGATTCAATAATAAGGGCACCTTCTTCCAATTTTCAACCATATAACCATGGATTGAAATCTAGTTTTAATTATCAAAATTCATTACCTCATCACAATTAAAAGAAAAGAATTGGCCTTTTGAACTACATATTTGATCATTTCCAAGATCACATTATGCATACAATCTATCATTCCCCACTCATTGGAATCACTCCAATGCATCTTTGGCACCTTCTCAATCTTCAAAATGCAAAACAAAATCCATGCAATCATAGTTTGTCATTAACATACCCTATTTTAATAATGAACACACAACAACAAATTGGAAAAACATTTTATTCCTACAAGCCCCCCCTACATTCAACTTTTGGTCAATTATGTAATCATGCCATGTGGTGTTATAAATCCTCTCTTTTTTGGATGTTGATTGTCATAATTAATGTAAAAATCACCTATTTTTATCCAAAGTTGGGTTGTTTACATTTATTTCTCCCAATGTGTTTATGGAGCCCATCCAACTTGGGCACCAAAAGCTTATCCTTGCACTCAACTTATGTGCAAATCTTACATCAACATGGTGCATTTGGCCATCTTCCCCTATGATTAGTTTTGCCTTGAGGAATTTGGCCACCTAGGTATCTTGGAAATTCCTTTGGATTTGTCATGAAGCTTTCCTTTTTTTAGAAAAATGTGCAATACAAACCACAAACCCATATTCATTAGATTCAAAGCTTGGAATAGTTATATTTGAACTAAGGTTAAATTTAAAAGGAGTACACAAAATGAACACACATATGGAAAGCACATATAGTTGTATGTTTGTAGAACCTAATTCCAAGGCTAGAGTCACACCCAAAGTGGCAATCCCACCCCTTTTAGAAAAGAAAAGGCAAAAATTGAAATTTGTGGGGTTTTTCAAAGGTGCCATGGTATTCGGCAAATACCTACAACACATATCACTAACAACCTATAAAAATTGCAACAAACACTTGTAAGAAAAGCCATAGTAATTTGATAGGAAATGAATTTAATAATTTTTTGGCCAACTAGTTTTTACCTATGGAACATATATGGTAAAGTAAATGACATGCATGAAGAACATAATAAGTAGCCAATGTTTCTTAGAACATATGTTTGGAAACCAACTCCAAAAATCAAAACTACAAAATGTTACATTTAGATTCTTGACATACTCAATAGACAATAAATTCAAGTGCACCATGGTAATTATAAAACATATTATAGACCAATTAATTCAATTTGAAGGCTTATGGATGGATGATTTTTTTTACAAGTTTAGTTGGCAACTTGTTTGGTTTTTTGTCTACCTTTTTACAACATTCCAATATATCTTTAGTAGTCCTTACAATTACATCACAACAATTAAAAAATTAATGGTCCAATTTTCTTTTAGGTTAACAAAAGAAGGATATCAAGAACCTAACAATGTAAACAAAGGTTTTGGCTTTGGTTCTAATTATGGTATAATAATCAAATACTCATAGAAAATGCAACATCCCATTCCATTTGGGTTTAATATTTAAGGTGAACAAGAATTGCCATAAGCATAACCTAGATTGAGGCAAAACAAACTTGTACGAAGCTAATAATTAGAGTAAAGTTATGATAGTGCTAGATGGGGATTTCTTTTGTCCTTCTTACATGCCATGTACCTTACCATGTGTACCATGCAAAGCAATTGGTGAGAACATCTACACTATTGTTCGGCATCACTATGGTACTTAATGTAATGCTTGATAATCTAAAATTATATTATGGATTTTTCCTATTTAGTTCATAGATTAATAATCCAAAAAAATTGGCAACTACAAGTACTTATAGGTAAAGGGTTCAATATGTTGGATGGAATTACATAAAACTTTAACTTACCATTGTTGCATAAAGTGTTGTCCCTTGCAAATTAAAGATCATTATGCAATGACAACTTCATTGGACAACTATTGCTTATGCACCAATCCACCCCACCTTTAAATACCAAAAAAACCTTTTAAATTAATTTTTAAAAAAAAACTTTAAAATGTAATCAAATTATTTATTTATCTTTCAAACCTTACTTTACCTTCAACCCGTACCATTATTTCATGTTCTTGACTTCATTAAACATTTTGTGACAACAAAGTGAAAGACATACAACTTGCTTGTAAATCCAAAACAACTTTAAAAAACGCTAAAACAAGGGTCTGGCTAACGCAACACACCTCGATGATAAAAAAACACACCTCTTAACCCGATCTGCCTAGGTAGGCAGTACCATGGATTCCCACATCCACGAATCCCCATAGCTTAATGTTGAACCTCCAAGTTGCTATTCTGTAGGCATCCCCTCCACAACAGTATCAATCGTTGTATTATCACATCGGCCACGACCACGGCCTCCACGCTGATTGCTGCTACCCGCATCGCTTCTTTGTGTACTGTCCACCCCGTCAACTACCTGTTGGCGCTGTTCCCTCAGTTCTCTGCGTCTATTTACACGAGTCTGCTGGCTGTTTGCTTCTTCATTCTCGAATTCGGAAGGTTCATGATGAGTAGTGCGAGCGTGACGTGTCGTAGCACCAGTGGGCCTGCCTCGAGGCTGGATAGCGTCGGGTTTTCATATCTGTAGGCGTGGGTCAAGCGGAGGAAGGGTGGCAATCGGTTGAAGGTGCCATTGAAGGTGGAAGTCAGTGACCTGCAAAAAACCAGCGTTGGCACGAAGGTACGTATCGATGACATGTACGCATGGTAAGCCCATAAAGTCCTTCATCGTATTCGTATAAGGAGGAAGAGCAGTAGCAACACATGTAGAAAGCTGTTTATTTCGGATATCCAGCATACGGTGTAGTGCTTGAGGTGCCACCTTCCCCATGACGTTTCTGAATAGCGGGATCAGAAGCTTGATTGGCAGATTCACCTTCGCACGCTCAAGCGCTGCCTTTCTGGCTGCATGTTGATCCTTCAAGGTGCGTATTAGGGCATTGACAACAGTGACAATGTCGTTAGTACTCACCATCAGCTTTCGTTTGATCAGCGCATGAGCCCCTTCCGCCTTTGAGGTGGCTCTATGGCCAAAGTGGAGATGATGATCTGTCCAAGCGTGGACGAATTTATCCTTATGGCGAAGCCACTCATTTTCAAGATAGGCAATTGCCGCGGCGAATTCACGCTCTGGATATGCCCCTTGCAGAGCTATCCATGCGGCGGTGAAAGCATCCTCAGTCATTGCGCCTATCACAACGTTCCAGAACTACAGAAAGGCCTTCCAGCGCTCATCCACACCTGCCTTGTATTGATTGTCGCCTATCTCCTCGTCTCCAAGCTCGTTGTCAAACTGCTGGCGGAAAATAGGTTTGCATTTTTTCATGACATTCATATTGATATGCCAGATGCAGAGAAAGTGGTACACGAAAGGTAAATGAGCGAGGATTGCTACGTTGAGGGCGTCATCTTTGTCAGTGATTACGCTCTTGAGCATGGTCTCTGGTTGCAAATCAATGCTCTGGTACATTGATTTGAGGTAGCGCAAGGCGAATCCATATGACTCCGCAGTCTCGGAGGACAAAGAAATAGAAAGCAACGAAGAACATGGATCCTAGAGTTGTTGAACCAATGATCTGAAGCAGTGGCATTTTGTACTTGTTTGTCTTGTAAGTACAATCCATGACCAAAAAAAAGGGATTCAAACAAAGAAGCTCCAGGCATTGGCGGTGATTGAAAAATAAGGCGGTCACTTTGTCGTTGTTGTCTGTTTGGTACTGATATACCCAATCCTCGTTATCCTGAAGGGTATATAGCAGCACTTGGATCAACGTACGACTTGCCAGAAACTTGATCCGTTGATGTTGGCGATCGTTGAGGATATCACGGGTAAGGATGGGTATGTCTGGGTCCTGTTCCCTTAGCCTCCTCATGATCTTCGTACTCTGCAACCCCGTACGAGCCTTTAGTCTGATCTCGTCATTGTGCTCCTTCATAGCTGCTTTCCGCAGCGAAGGATGCGTGATCGGGGGTGCTAGACCATGATTATGATCAGCGTTGCGGATACACAACTTCCAACCACCAAAAGCAACGAAGTGGCGAAGGACTGCGTCAAATGGGCATCTAACTTGGCGACTGGCAGTCCCACTGCGGCGGAAATCCTCATTGACACGAGTTCTGTATGTACCACCTCGGTCACAGTGCAAAAACACCCTAATAACCTCATCTTTCTTTTTCTTTGTGCGAAATGAAGTGAGTGCCCATCCATTAGGACCTGTGAAAGCGTTCAGATCTGCCATAGCTGCTGCAAGAGAAGGCCATATTGGAGCTTTTGAAGGGGGTTCAATCCGCTCAAGTAGGTCGTCAGGCTTGCTTATACCGGGAACAAACAAGTCGTCATCCTGTTGTTGTTGTTGTATCAGCTCTGCCTGTGCCTGTGCCTATTGCGCCTGTGCCTGTTATGTATGTGATGACATTTGGGGCGATCCTCAAGGTGTAATTGGAGAGAAAGAAGGCCCGGCATGCGAAGCTGTAAAAGTGTTGATGTAACATGAAAACAGGTCACCATACCAGTGTGAACATACTTGCTGTTGAGATTTAAGTTTGTTTTATTAGCTGTCATATTTTTGTTGCGGCGTCTCCATTACTGTGTCTCCATTACTGCTACATGGGAAATGCATGGGAAATGCCTATTTGGGTTAGAAGGTGTGTTTTTCTATCATCGAGGTGTGTTGCATTAGCCAAACCCTAAAACAAAAACACAAGACATTTAACTTTTCGAGTGAAAACAAAAACCAAGAAGATGCATTGAATCTCCATTACTGAGAAACCTTGATTAGTTTGTATCTCCATGTGCATTTTGGTATGTGTGCCAAGACAAACAAACAAGTGGCAAAGAAAAAAACAATTGTGGGAAGGGAAGGGATAGTGTATGGCTATGGCACTTGTTGTGACCAAACACAAGAAGCGATAGAAAGAAATGGGGAAAAATCAACAAATTGAAAATTGTTGGAGCTTTGGGATGCATCAATTCGTTTGGACATAATTCAAGTCAAAATCATTTCTTGAAATTATCATTCAAAATGATGATCATAAATAAAACCTAAACTTGTTCTTCTTAAACACTTCCAGTGTACCATCGTCACTAGAATTTGTAAAAAGGTTTTGTAAAAATGTAGTCAAATTTGTAATGAGGTAATTAAAAAAGAAAATTTATATGACGTTTTTTTTAGTTTAAATTTTGTAAATTCTATTGTGAAAATTGCATATGACCAATTTCTAACTTTGAAGAACAATAATAATTTGCTTTACTACCCACTTTAACAATTAAAGGTTGAAAGTTTGAACACAACATTTCACAAAGCCATTATCATTGAAATATAGAAGTAAATTAAAAACTTGCCCATTCAATGTTGCTACACACTTCCAATAATGATCAAGTGATGGAAAAAAATATTAATTTTGCGAAAATTAAATTCCATTCAAATGAAATATTGAATGATTCTACATGCAATTTGAATTGAATTGCATTGAAAAGAAATGGGATGCAAATTGGTACATATGACATTGAAAATATACTTGTGATTGTAGTGTTATATAAATAACACCTTTTGTCTTCACATGTTCCTTGTATTAATTTTTTTTGGTGCAAAATTTCATTCAAATGTAAAATCTAGCAATAGGCTGTGAATGATATAAAATAATAAATAAATAATAATAAATTCTGAATTCTGGTCTAAGGTTCATTACCTTTGTGCTCACTTATCATTGTCCATTGCTACCTCTTGTGATTTCCAAATTTGCATAGGAGTTTTAGACCCCCCCTTGCACATCATGACGAAATTGCCATCTTTGAGCATTCTACCAATTGTGATTTCCATAATTTCTTTGAATTCATGTTTGTTTTTCCAATTCTTTTCCTCCTTTATTATTTTCATATTCATAAAGAAACTTCACATTTAGGTTGGGGGTCATTGTTCATCTTTGTTCACCTTCATTGTGTTAGTTGATGCCATGCACACAAGTTATAGCCATAACAAGTTTTCAATTGGGGTGGCCAATGACAAATATTGGAGCCTTGCAAATATGGGTAGATATTCAAGTATTTGATCAGGTTTCATGAGTCATTAACATGCATTCTACTTTCTTGGAGCTCAATTGGAAAATATCTTGTTTAAATTATGTTCAAACACTTTATACAAGGCAAGGGTGACAATTGATTATTTTAAGCTTGCTTGAATTATTATTTTTGCATTCATGTTTTGTTTATATGTGTATGCATACCCCATTTCGGTGAGTGGTAGGGAAATCTAAAGGGCTACAGTTTGGCTGTTCCATAATCATCACCATGATTTCGCATAACAAAACTTTTGAGATAAGTTTGTGATTGGTTTGATTTGTAAGTTAGGTTTTTGATTATTGGGTAAGGTTATCTTGTATTAATATGCTTTTACACTCCATCCTTCTAACAATCTTCATGTGGGTTTAAAGTTTATACAAGGTTTAAGGTTTACAACTCTATGTGTTTATTTGATGGTTGTGGTACTATAAGAATCATAGAACAAGCTGCATGTTCATAAATAACACTAACAGGATATGAAATCACTCTGAAGTTTTTCACAATGCTTTAAAGGTTCATAGCTGATGCTTTTACAGATGTAGAAAGATAAAAGTACGTGAAATAATGGAGCTTCCTCCAAGCTTCCGGTGTATGATGAAGACTTTGTTGCTGGTAATTGGAGCTTCTGGTGTGTGATGTAAGACTTTGTTGCTGCGGGTGATTGGAGCTTCTAGTGTGTGATGAAACACTTGTTGCTGCTGGTGATTGTAACAATCAAGCGGTAGTAGAATCATCTTGACCCAAATGGTCACAAATTTGAACATGGAAATGATATACGTTGAAGAGTACCTTCTGGATTGTGTGAGTTATTGTTCTTGTGACATCATTGAGACATGAACAAACAAAATTTCTTCAGCTTGTTAGGGGGATCAAAATATACAAAGGAAAAAAATGCGACGGTGCTTTACATATTGAATACATTCAATTGAAGGTAAAATTGGTTGGTGCAAATTTTATGACATTTTCATGCAAAGATGGATTTTTTTTTCTTTTGCATCATTTGTTTTGCACCAATTATCCTTTCCCATCATCATCCATGGAGCAAGTTTGAACACTTTCATTCACTTCATATCCATATCTTCACATCATCTCCCTTTTTTTATGTTTTCTTTTTTCCCCCAAAATTCCAAATTTTTCCTGGGGTGGAGATTGTATATATATATATATAAAAATGACAAGAATACCAAATTCTTCAAATGGGGAAGGAAGAAGAAAAACCATTTCAATATACACTAATAATAATAATTTAACACTCTCAATGCAAGTAAAAGATGTTTCATTTAGTTTTTTTATTCAACGAAAAAAAAGAAGTTTGCAAATTTGGGGAGGGGGAAAACCAAAAGGGCAACAAAAAAAAGAAGGGGAGGGGGGGAAACACTCTTGATAATTTGTTGAGCTACTAGTAAAGGTGTTGAAAGCTTGAGGAGCCCAGCCCTTCTAACATGTACACAAATATATTCAGTTTTACGAAAGTTGGAAATTGAACAAAGGAAAGTTAAAATGTATGGGTTTAGGGTTTAGGAAAGGAGAAGCTCTACAAATCTGCATAGAGATATTAAACACACACACACACACACACAATCAATCTCTCTCTCTCTCTCTCTCTCTCTCTCTCTCTCTCGCAGAGTTCTAGAAACATTACTTGATCCGCTTGCATCTTGTTCATTTGGAATTTGTTGCAATTGGTTGTGAATTTTGTTGAAATTGCGGGTCTCGCCAAAAAAACTCAAAACCACATTGTGAAGACTGATTTTTGTTTCCACAAGGTGGTGGTGGGTTGTTGTGACAAAGCTGGTGCATGCTCTGTTCCAAATTTGCCAGCAACTTTCCTCCACCTTCTCCTCCTCCTCCCAGAGAAAACCTGAAAAATTGCTGAGCAAAATCATTGAACAAAAATTCTATAGACTCTATGATTGTTGTTGTTGTTGTTCTTCTTCTTCTTCTTCTTCTTTGTGAGCTCAAATTGCTTGTCCATAGTTTGTGATCACCATCTTCTTTTGAACTTTTTCTTCTTCTTTTTGAGCTCAAATTGGTTGTCTGCACATTGTGATCACCTTTTTCTTCTTCTTCTTCTCCTTCTTCTTCTGCTTCATGAACTCAAATTGATTGTCCGTAGTTTGTGATCACCATCTGCAGTGCAGTATGCAATTCTTCCTTGGAAAGGTCTGAACCCTGTAAAGCCTGCAACAAGTAGAATAACGAAGAAAATCTCATTAGTAATAACTCCCATAGTAGTGAGAAAGATGTACCCCATGCACAAAAACACATTTGTAATTCATCTCCATGCTGATGATCCTCAAGCTCTTGTCTTGAGCTTCTTGTTGCTGCTGTTGCAGCATCATGATGGGTTTCTTCTCTAAACAACCATATCACCATTCAAGAAGTTTTGTGCACAAAATCATTTTGGAAGGAATGTTTGGGGAGGAGATGTGCAGCAAGGGATTAACATAATAATATTAGAATGCACTGGTGTTCCTGGAGCATGCCATTGCTGCTCTGAACCAGCAATGGCATTCTCCAGAAACAGAGCAATGCATGCTCTGGAAACACTATTGCTGGTTCGGACATGTGGAGTGTGTTTGAGGAGACATATATTTGTTGAGAGTGGAGTTTTTGGCAATGGGGTACCTGGCAATGCAAGCAGTGGAAGATGGAGGCTTTGCTGGTGGAGATGAAAGCGTTGATGACATCGAGGTGTTGGTTTTGCACTGTTACCAAAATTCTGTGGAAGATCCCTCTCTGTCCTCGTGGACTGCTGATTGTGATGAAGGCATTGCTGCCACAGATATGAAGCCCCACATTTGCTCCCAGAAATGATTGCAAACAGGAGTCAGTTTGCTGTATGATCTCCTGCTGCTGCAGTGGGTGGTTTAGATTTGCACTCATAGCTGCAAGATCTGCTTGCTGCTGTTGCTGTTCCTGCACATACAGCATACTGGATTCATGGTTTCCATGGTGAGCATTCCCCTGGTGATCAAGCAGAGAGATGGCAAGATTCTCAGGTGTAACAACAGCAGCAGCAGCAGCTGGAGAAGTCTTGGGAGGTTCCATGGGGTGGTGAAGGCTCACAGTCGGTACAACAGTCTGTGAGAGAGCTCTGGCTTCCAACATCTGTTGCCGCTTCTTGACAAGAATGTCAAGCTTAAGTTGCAGAGATTGTATGTACTTGATGATCTCTGACACGACTGTTGACTTGTCCGTCTGCAGCAGCAGCAGCAGCATCCACACACACACAAACAAACAAAAAGCCAAAAAGACACACACAAAAAAGAGAATCAGACTCTCAATCATCAAAGCTCATAAAAGCTTTTGCTCTTTTTGCTGCTGCAAAAAATCTTGCTGCTTTCCCAAGATCTTCTTGACATACATGCATCCCAAAGAATTGCTGCTGAAGAAATCCTGATGATCAAACGCTCCCCAAGTTTTGTACAAGGAAGAAGAATCCAATCCCCAATTTTCTCATCGACAAGAGACGATGCCCAATACCCAATCCTCGACAGGGGACGAGACCCAATCCTGGAGCTTTCTCACCTTGGAAGAAGGTTGAGGGAGGAGGGAACGCAGAGTGGAGAAGAGATGATTCATGCCCTTGCGACGTTGTCTTTCGGACCAGATATGGCTCTCTCGCTGAGACACGGCTCGCTTCACACACCCAGAAGAAGAACCTCCCCAAGGCTTCTTGTGGTGAACAGCAGTAGCAGCAGCAACAACGGGAGGCGTGAGATTTGCTGCTTTCTCGCCTTCACGAGGATACGTGACAGCAGCACAAGGGCTGCTGATGCGCCCCCTAGCTCCTTTGTGTTGCTGATGAGATCCCCCCCTGCTGCCTCCTCTCTCGATCGTCGGCGTCATCGGCTCTACCATTGTTGCTCCTGCTGCGGCGATATTGTGGCCGCCGCAGCTTTGATCTCTCGACGACGACGATAACACATGAGATCTTTTGTTGTTGCAAGTGGCTTTAGGTAGAGCATTGCTGTTGTCGTTGTTGTTGTCGTCGATGTTGAGCAAGTTCTGAACGCCGGCAATACTGGAACGAGCGGCGCACCAGGACTCCAAATCAAAGCGCGTCTCCTCTTGCTGCTGCTCCTTGTTGATCGCCTCTGCTGCTGCGGCGACGAAAACAGCGCTGCTGCTGTTGTTTTGTGTCTTCTCTCGTTCCTCCCTATCCCCTGTGCATTGTCGAACAAACAAACATCGATCGACAAGAGCCCCGCACACACACCAAATCAAACACGGAAAATCAACCGTGAAAACAACAACAACAACAACCTCAACAACCAGCGCATGTCCTTGAAGAAGAAGAAGAGAAAGGATTCCTTTGCTGCCCTTCCTGCCGAGGACCGACACTTCACATCACAATTGCTGCTGAGTTTGCACGAGACTCGCGAAAGAGATGTGTTTGTTTGCACAAGACTTGCGAGATCGAGATTTCGGTGTTTGCAAAACACTTGAGAGAGAGATTTCTGTGTTTGTTCGCACGAGACTTGCGAGATCGAGATTTCTGTGTTTGTTTGCACGAGACTTGCGAAATCGAGATTTCCGTGTGTTGCACAAGACTTTCGAGAGAGATTTCTGTCTTTGCAAGACTTGCGAGATGTCGTCGAACAGCAACAACACACAAGACAGAAGCAATGGACGTTCAGGAACCTCGACAATCTACAGATCTACATTGGAGACGACTCCTGCTCGCAGCACTCTGTGCAGGAGGAGAGCCGAGGATGCAATCAGCATTCTCGGATTTCCTGAGAAGAAGACTTTGGCGTCTCGATGATAGTGCGATGACAATCGAGAAGAGACTAGATAGAGAGATACACTTACGCTGATGCTGCTGCTGCTGCTGCGGAATGATGTTGCTGTTGTTGTTGCTGAGGAGAGGAAGCGCATGCTGATGATGATTGTTGTTGTTGCTGCTGACAACTTCTTCTGAAGCTGCAATAGGCGGCCACCATTCCTGGAAGTCACCAAGCTGCAGCTGCAAGCTCATGTCTAGAGCATCCATATCCATATCCATTTGTTCCGTCGTCGTCGACGCTCCCGCCATCACTACGCCCGAAAGATTTCGTGATCGACTATTCTCTGACGATGATGATGCTAGGCGCTGCTGCTGCTGCGGTTCGACATGCTGCAACAGATCCAAACCAGCACCAGAAGCAGCAGCTGAGAGGCGGCAATTGCGATCTGCAGCAGCATACGCGCCGATGCCGCTGCCGCCGCGTGCAGAAGATTGTTGTGTCTGCTCATGATGTCGATCTTGTTGTTGCAGGAGGCTCTGATCATGTGTTCCTTGTTGCAGGCTGCTGTGATGTGTTGCATATTGCGAGACTTGGAAACAAGCGGATTCCATACTGGCACTTATTATATCATGGCAGTTATTGATCTGCTGCTGCTGCTGCGGATACAAGAGCGCCATTGTTGTTCTCTGGTGCGGAGGAAGAGGAGGAGGAGGAGCTACAGCAACAGAAGCAGCTGCAGCAGCAGATCGACGTGCAAGCCGCGAGCAAGAAGGACTCGTTTTGGTTGCAACAGCGAAAGGCAAAAGCGTGTGCAACTGCAATGCAGTGCCGGCACCGTATTCACGGCGGTGCGAAGGCATGTTCTAGGACAATATCTCCTCTCCTCTCGAACCAATTGGTGGCTGCTGCTGCTGCTGCCGTCGCCGTCGTCGTCGTCGTCGATGATGATTCAGGCACTACTACTGATACTACTGCTGCTTCAGAAAAAGCCTCTTTTCACAACTCACTACTGCACAAACAAAAAAGCTAGCAAGTCTTTCTGCTGCAGCAAAAACCAAACCCGAGCAAGGAAAGCGCAAAAGGAGGCTCCAAACAGCTCCAAATTTGGAATTTCTTCAAACTCGAAAACAGAAATCTGGAGACGAAAACAAAAAAAGTGATTTTACATCACCTTCTCTTCATCTCTTTCTTGAGAAATTCAATCGAGAAGACGACAACAGGACGAGAAGAGCGAGAGCGCCACAGTCACAGAGAGAGAAAGAGAGAGAGCGAGAGAGAAGCAAAGAAGAAGAAGAAAGGCAAAGGGAAGGACACTTAATTTAACTGCAAGAAAACGCAGTTAATTTAACTTAACTGTGTCGCTGCTAATTTAACAGCAAACAAGTATATATATATATATAACTTAAGCTTACTGTTAATTTAACAGCAATTAGTAAATTGAAATGCTCTACTGTGGATGTCTGACTGACTGTATTCGGTTAGTTAAACTTAACTGGAACTTTATAAACTGCTGAGTTACTTGACAGCAGTAGGGTAATTAACCCAGTTAATAATTAACTAGCCATAAAATAACAAGGGGGGGAGGGGGGCAGGCGGGGGCGGGGGGTGTTTCTTTCTTTCAATTGTTTTGGGTATTGGGGCGAATTTTTCCAAAAATTTAGCAAAATTAGTCGAATTTACACTATCTAAAAGAACAAAATTCCCCCCAAAATTCTTATATAAATATATATATATATATGAATGTATTAATTTTATTTTCTTTGCTTCATTTGTGAAGGGTAAATTATTTTATTATGATTTTATTATTGGTTTTTTATTTTTATAGAAATATTTACTAAATAATAAAGAAAATCATATTGGCTCCCAAAAAGAGAATTAAATAATTCTTGACTTCTTTTTTGCTTTTCAATGGGGCCCTTAGGGGTATATGGCCCCATACCTCTCTTTGCCCCACCCCCCAGGCCCTCCCCCCCAAAAAAAAAAAATCGCCCGTCACATGCACTCTTTTTGTTTTATTTTGTTTTTTTGTTTCGGTTATTGATTTCGATGACGAGCATGAGGTTTTGTGAGAAGAAAGAAACCTTGATGATGAGTGCGGAACATATTTGGACCCATGTTTCCGGGTGGGAACCAAAAGCGAAAGTACCACCTAGGTGTCTTAAAATTCAATACGTACACTCTTCTTTCTTTCTTTCTTTCTTTTGCTCGCTCATTGTTGTTATCTACTTAAGGTAAAAAATAATAATAATAATTTTTTAATAAAGTTTTGGTTTCATTTTGGACGGAATGTAACAATTTTTTGGGTTTCATTGGGACGGAAATGTAACCAATTTTCTTTTTTTGGGTTACATTGGTTTGAACGTACCAATAAGACTTGGCAAAAAAGTCATTCCAAAAAAGAGTCGCTTGGGGCTTTGAGTCGACCCAAATGCGAATGAAAATGTGTTGAGATGATTAAGAGGTGATGAGTCTCATCACTTTGTGTGCTAAAAAAACAGCCCAAATTGTGAATGAAATGTGTGAAATTCATTCATTCATCCATTCGTTCGTTCATTAAGTGGCGACAAGGGAGTCGCCCGTTTTAGTACGCCCAAATGTGAATGAAATGTGTCGATATTTTCGGAAACAACATAACCGCTAGAAGTCGGATTTGATTTCCAAGATCCGATGAGCATCCGATATGCGTCCCCCCGGACGGACGGTGTTTTGTTGTTGTTGTCGCTTATGGCTACAACTCCCTTTCGCTCCCTTATACAACTTAAATTTTTTTGTGTTTCGGTACGAGTTTTGAGTACTACTACTACTACTACGACAATTTATTTCTACTACTACTACTAACAACAAAGAACCGGCCATGTTCGTTTGTTGTTTCCCGATTCAAGTATGTGTCATGAGGCTTGGCCATATCCTAGTTAAAAAGACGACGAAATCCGACCCACCCACAACCTCATTAACAATGTGTTTTTTTGTCAAAAAGAGGTTTGATTAATTTGTCGAGATGAAGGAACACAAATTACAAGTGGTTGTGTGGTACAATGCCATGCGGTTGTTTAAACAAGTTCCTCCGTCGTGGTGGTGGTGGTGGTGGCTAAAGCTCCCTTTCAACCCAAAACAAATCCAAAGCACAACTAACCAGTGACCTTGAGAGTTTGAGATGAAACTCGAGTTCCTCTAGTCTTTTATGTCATCACGATAATGTTGGTGGTTTTCATCATCATCATCAACATCAATTTTGGCTAAACCCAAGGTTTTTGCTAATGACTTGAAAGCTAAACTTTATTGTAAATGCTATAACAATTTGGACAATGTGATTTTTGTTGAGTATTAAGTATATAATTTGTTCAAATGATGAGAATTGTATAACCAATATGACTTTTTTTTTGCAATTGGTTGTTATTATAATTTATTTCGTCTATAACTTTCATTCATTTGGCACATATGCACGAATACACAATCTATACATTAGATAGACAAGTTTACAAGCAAAAGGTTTTCGTAGATTTTGATTGAGCACCTTGGGGATCAATGTTGTTTTTTGGGGTCAATTTTTTAATGTAGCCAAAGTGGCAATCAAGCTAAAGGAACTTTTATCCAAATTTGGCTATAAATGATATATATATATATTAAAAAAATACATTCCATAATTTTGGCTACTTACTTGAACTAAGTGTAAAAAACTGATGATTGAAAATAGCAAAAGATCTTCTTCTTTTTTTTTTGTAATTTTGAATTTTTTTGGTGGAGTAAATGAAAGGCTTCTCGGGATAGAAATTTTCTGTTTACTTTGGCCTTGTGGTTTAGGGCTGACTCACTGACATGTCGCTTCCTGATTGGACATGCGGACCCTAGTCCTATCGCATTATTCAGCTGCCTGTATCTCCATTCTCTATGTGAATGAAAAGTGATCCATATCCATTCAGTGTTATGGATGAAAATAGATTCACATCCACCTGCTGAGCAGGTTATGGCTGTAATGGACGCTGGTTATGTCCAGTAATTGGCTCAAAGGCCACCGGTAGGTTACTCAGCTAACCAGCGGAAATAGCCAATAAATAACCAGCTGCCTTTAGTGGGTTACCTTAACCAACTCAGAACTGGTGGACTAGGTAACCGGTGGGAGGCCGCCGGTTACTGGGCATAACTGACTGTAATGAGACTCGAGATGACCTCTTTTTCATCCACAAAGAGAGAAAAGGTTTGACATTTTTCATCCAAGAAGTGAAGGGGGTTACGGAATCGTTTGGGCCGATGAGAGCTGAGGGTGGTACCTTGTGCTAACTAGTAGGTCGTTAATGAGACAAAGCTCGAAGGTTTTTTTTTGGGCTTGTAACTCGTGACCCCGATAGCCAATCCGAGTGACCAGATTCTCATTACGGTCGGTTATGGACATTCATAATGTTATACGTTTGAAATTTATTCTTTTTTTTTTTTTTCGTTTGGCTGCCCATGACTCCAACAATGGCGATTCCAACCAAAAATGATGAAACGCCACCGTAGGTACACGTAGGTATGAAATTTTTTCCTTTGTAAAAAGACATGTATGTGGGCGTCCACAATTTGTGCTTGTCCCATTTTCTTCTTTCCGACTTTGCAATGGGGTACGTAATTTGGTTGTCCATGAATCTCGTAATGCACAATTAAGGGGAGAGGAAGCAAGGGGACCACTTTTTTTTTTCTTTTTTTTTTCTTATTATTATTATTATTATTATTTTGAATTATGTGGAGAAATTACAATATATTCATGGGTCGTTAAAAAAATAAAATAAAATTGTTCGGGATGTTGAGATTTTCTTAAACCGAGATCGATTCATATTTGAAAATTTTCACCCTTACCCATTGTCCGCCCCCCCTCACTTATGCAGTGAATCTAGGTGAAGCGTGCGATTCTATTGCATGTCGAATAAGGTTGTGTGGGACGGTTACATTAGAATTGTATCATTCACAATTAAGTAGTACACCATTAGCTTAACAATGTGTCAAAGGGATTTTAAGTCAAGGTCCTTTACTACTTCATAACTCCCCTTCCCCACTATCCAAAATTGGCTCCTAAAAAAATTCCAAATTCTTGCAAATGTCCGTAAAATGCGAGTATGTAATGAAACTCTTAACAATTGTCGAACTTGGGAGGGGGACGATGGGTTGATTGAGTATGTAATGCAAAACAATCCCCAATTTTGCCCCTAAAAAACTCTCTCAGAAGAAGCATGCACACACACCCAAAGAAAAAAAAAGAAAAAGAAAAAAAGTTGCACAAATTATATATATATATATATATAGAAATGCTGAAAATTTTCCCAAAAATTTAATTCTTAAAAGAGAAAGAAAATTCTGAGAATGAAAATGAAAAATCTTTTGAAATATTCACGAATAATAAATTTGAGCTCCGGATTTGAGCAAGCACTAGGGTTTTTGCCACCGTAAAACCCTAATGCAAAACCCTAATCCCTAAACCTACTCTTTATTCAAGCTCCGGATTTGAGCAAGCACTAGGGTTTTTGCCTCCTTAAAACCCTAACACAAAACCCTAGACCCTAAACCTACTAGAGTAGAAGAAATTGTGCAAGCCAAACTAGTTCCCTAATTCTGAAACGAGCATGTCGAGCCGCATAATGTTAGATAAGGGTCGTAACTCAAAGTTAGTGGAACAAATTGTGCTTAATTACATTACGGTACCCAAATTACGTTCCCAAATCTGATCCAACTTTTTTAGTTTTGTCCTTCAAAGGTGTGCAAAAGATAGTCCAGGATGTCCGTTTTTCGTGAACTTGTCGGCATGCAAAGGGGGCTCTCATGCATGGGCCAAACTTCCGAAGCCCCCCCCCCAAGAAAGCCCCAAAACTTTTTTTTTTTTTTTTTTTAAATTTTAAATGTGTTTTTTAAAAAATAATCCAAGGAAACATTTTCCTACTACCCTAAACCCCCCCATCTTACTAACCCTAGTTATGATTATAACCAAGGTTCCCCATTTATGTGTAAGTTTCCATTTACTCTCTCTCTCTACATGTAAAGGGAGTAACAATGGGAACAATGTAGTTCTCATGCAAGGGACGTTCACCTAGTGTTGTTTCTTCTCTTGTTCATGGGAGCTTTTTGTGGTCTCATTTTTTTGGGAACATCATGGAACATTTTCTATTTAAAATTGTCACCCATGAGGTAGATGGGTGCAACTGATGAGCCCTTTTATTTCAAAGGAACGTTGATATATATATATATGGGCAACATCATTGGCCGCTAAAATCTAACATGACCATAATATTGAATTAATCTCTTGAACGAGTGTTTGTGTGATCATCCATATTTCACGTTCCCCATGATTTTTTCAACTATTCTTGCTTGCATCTTGCCTTAATGTGATCATCATCATCATCATATTTGACGCTCCCCATGACTCTATAACTATCTTGTGTTAGTGTGATCATCACCATGTTTGATGTTCCCCATGATTCTATGACCTATCTTGGATTAGATTAGTGCGATCATCACCATATTTGACGCTCCCCACGATTTCATAACTATCTTATGTTAGTGCGATCATCACCATGTTTGACGCTCCCCATTGATTTTATAACTATCTTGCGTCATGATTTTATAAACGATGTGATCATCACCGAGTTCTTCAATTGACACTCTTCATGGCTCTACAACTTTCTTGCATTAGTGCGATCATCACCACGATTGATGCTTGTCATGATTTTATAACTACCCCATGCACCGAATAATTTAACTTTAGGTCCTACACTTATTAATACTTATTAATTAGGTAATACAAATATGAGGGGGTACTAACTTATTATATGTTTAGTGTCCTTTCCATTCAATTTGTTTAAATTTTTTTTAAAAAAATTTTAAAAACAATTGGGAGGAAGAGAGGAGGGGTTGGATTACTTGTTCCATTCATGTATTAATTGTTGATCTCACTTGATGTCTCGCCTTTGTTTCTAGGCATCGGTTGATGCACCACGACGGGGGAGGTCACCATTGCATATGACTTCATGGCAACGTGTGTAACTTTACTAGGACTTACTCGGATGTACGTACGTATTGGTCGTGGTGATAGTAACTTTAGCTATCGACTATCAACCTAACCATTTTTCGCGGTTCGACATTTTCGTAATGACACCTCAAGTTGTGATGCAAATACAATACTACATAATTGTTCAATCATTGGCAACCGGCCTAATCCCATACACAATGAGGGGGAAAGGAGGGGGTGGGGGGGAAGCTGATGGACATGGGCGGACGACTAGTTCACTATTCACGGTCACTCTTTTATTGTTATGTGAAGGACCACAAGGACCCCAATTATCAACATGCACCCCTTCCCTTAAGTCACAATTTTTTTTTTTTACGTTTGCAAAGTTCATATGGGTTGCTTTGCCCTAATCAAAGTTTGTCCGTCCGTCCGTCTCCCGACTCCAAGAAAAAAAAAAAATTGGGGGTTGGGGACAATGATCATGAGAGTTGATGGAAATTTAGCTTGGACATAGGCCGAAAGGATGGACTATATATATCAAATTTTCTTTTCGAAAGAAGTACATCATCCGATAGATGGACTATGAGATGGAATTTTTTTAATTTTTTAATTTTTTTTTTCCCTTTAATCACATTAAAGGTCATGTTAAACTCCCACGAGTACAATAGGTGGTGTAAAACTGATGTTGCGGTAAAAAAAATCATCATGTAGGTCGACTAGAGTAAAGAGTAGTAAATGTGAAAGGCATCGAGCATATACGTACGAGTAAAAGTGGTGATGTAGTACGAGCGTTGTCCCGCAGCGTCTGGACGTTACAACATCACATTTTAACTTTCTCAACCTCGTCCGTCCTTCGCCCCTCGTCCCACCCCACCCCGCCCCCGCACCCTTCCTTTGTTCCGCAATTTGTGTACGGTAGTGAAAGTAACTCGGACATAATATTGCATAAGCCTTGCACCATTTGGTCCCATACTTTGTTGGTTCCCGAAATAAGCAGCTGCCCGAGGTGGTGAGGGGTGCTTATTTCCGGGACACGCGCCCCTTCCTAGGGCCATTACCTGATGTAAAAGCATTGGCGGGCCTCTCTTCCTTCTTTTTTTCCTATTATTGCATTTCATTTTTTTAAATTATTTTTCTTATTTAATGAAATTTTGTGAGTGAGCAAAAGGTTCATACACAAACACATAAAAGAAAAATATTTTATTTTATTTTGTTTTATTTCCCCACCAGCCCCCTCCCCAAGTTAAAAATTCAAAATATTGATACTATTTGTATTATTGAGAGAAGGGTGGGGTGTAATAGTATGATATGAGAAACCCTACCAAACAAAAAGAAAAATACAAAGGCAACAATGAAAACAAGCATGGTCCTTTCAAATAGTGGTTTGGAGAGAAAGGAGAGAGTTGGTGAAATTTGACCACATGTAGCCATTTGTGAGGCACTTTGGGAGGCATTTGTGCCATAGTGTAGCCATTTGTTATCAAACAATTGGGTGACCATGGAATCCCAATGTTCTTCAAGTTTTTGCTTTTACAGATTTGCATATATTCCTTTGGTTCGGAACTTGTGGCAAAATCTCAACATGCATGTGAAGTTTGTTCTTTCACCAATGGAAACTAACTAGCTCCGTCCAATGTTCCAAACTTCACAAAGCACCAGTTTAAGGAAGGGGGGGGGGGGGATCAGATAACCCTAAACTTCCATGATAATAGAGTTATCTGTAAAGTAAAAAACACAACACCAGAACCCTGAGTTTGGTCATACGCAGGGTGAGATTCAAAGAAAACCTGCGAAAAAGTACGTTACCATTCACCAGGGGATGGAACTCAGAAAACCATCAATTTTGGTGGCAAAATGAGTTTCATCCTGTCTTTCCTTTTTCCTGAGCGCCTCCACTGCTGCTACTTATAGTTTCACTGCTCCGAACTGTACAACTACTACAATTAGTGTCGACCCTTGTGCACTAAATGTTGAGTTTCAGCATTTCATATTGAGATTTAATAAAATGTCTTTACTTTGCGGATACCACTGAAAGAGGGGATAGGGGGTGAAAGGAGGCCCAAGGAGAGGGTGAAGACAGGGTCACTTTACGGACAACTCTAATTAATTGTAGAATATTTGGGAATCCCGTGAAAGAAATTGTCAAATGAGGAAACCCAATGGAAAGTTGGACCCCCATCTAAAAGTGGGCCTAAAGTCTCTAGTCTCTCTACCTCTTGAAGGATGCAATACCCCATTGGATCCAAAGGAGGCTCTTTTGTATAATTAACAAAATTTGGATAGAATTTTTTCAATTTATTTTTGGAAAAAGGCCAAGTGTTACACATATCATAGGTAAAAACATGAATCATATATGTCCATAACCACTTGAAATATGGATAAATTGAATGTAAATTTATAAAATGATCATCATATTCACTAGTCCAAACACTATTTTCAAAAATATTGATTTTTAGTACATTTTCATTCATATAGTTGGTAATTTTGGGTTGTGACATTTGTGACCTTAGGTGTCCTCCTTTAGGAATAAAATGGATTAGAATAAACTAAATGCCTTGGTTTGAAAAGCATTGGGATATGGGTGACCACCAAGTACAAAAACTCTTTGCAACCCCCCCCAAAAAAAAAAAAACGTCATCTTATGAAGAAGCCAACAATACCTACTATTCCTCCAACTTGGGGATCTCAAAAGCCACCAAACCATTTGAAGTTTTCTTGTGCACAAATTGGCAAAGTAGTAGGCAAGAAGAAGAAGACCAACACCCATCAAAATTCTCTTGATCATTGGTTCCAAAACTAAAAACACAAATTCAAACCATTGGCCAAACCCAAGTTCAATGCTTCAAGAAAGCCAAAAAAAACAAAGAAAATTGGTTCCAAAACCTAAAACACACATTTAACCATAGTCAAACCCAAGTTTAATCCTTCATAAAAGCCCAAAAAAATAATAATTAATAAATATAAATAAATATAAATTGCAACAACCTTTGGTGGGTAAAACATCATATAGATAACCTTTGCTTCATATTCCGTCATTTTTATTTTTTAACAATTTATATCCGTCAATTTGTTAAACTACGGCAACACCCCCCACCCCCCCCCTCCCCCCCCCCCCCCCACCCACCACACAAAAAAACAAAAAAAAAAAAAAGAACCCCACCTACC